>Ga0182738_1000630_pt1 | contig 47043 bp, 45 predicted proteins | sample eDN5th30CBELigMG_FD_128876 | JGI IMG/M metagenome (GOLD analysis project Ga0182738, IMG submission 128876) | Enriched Miracle-Growth compost microbial communities from Emeryville, California, USA - eDNA 5th pass 30_C BE-Lig MG (version 2)... ... | reverse complement strand
GGCGTCGCGCCCGTGACCAGATCCGCCGCGAGCCGCCCTGCCGCCGGACCGATGCCGAAGCCATGCCCCGAAAAGCCCGTGGCGATCACCAGGCCCGGATGCGTCTGGACGGTCGAGATCACAGGCACCGCATCGGGCGTGGCATCGATCATGCCGGCCCATTGCTGCACCACCGGAACATTCCTGAAAGCCGGGAACACGTCCTGCAGCGCGGCATAGGCGGCGGCGAGCTGGCGCTGGCGGGGTTGCGGATCCAGGGTCCGCGTCTGTTCGAAGGCCATCGCCGCGCCCTCGACGCCGCGCAGACTCTGGCGCAGGCCGGCCGCGAGCGGCGCGCCGAAGCCGAGGCGCATGTGGCGCCATTCGCGCTTCAGGATCGGCACGAAATCGCCGAGGAAGCGAAAGCTGTCCGGCACCACGTCATGCAGGCTGCGGCTGCCATCGGCGATCGTGTAGCCACCATCGAGACGCTTGCGATAGGCGAAGCGCGGCCCCCAGGCAGCGCCTTCCGGGCCTCCCTCGAAGGGAGCCGTCCGCAGCACCGAGGACCGGATGCCGAGTTGCGGCAGGCGCAGACCCAGCGTCCGGCAAAGCTGGCTCGACCAGATGCCACCGGCGATCACCACGCGCTTGGTGGCGATCCGGCCCCGCTCGGTGACGACGCCGGATAGCGTACCGCCGCTGGTTTCGATCCCGCGCACGGCGCAATCCGCCAGAAGCACGGCGCCATCGCGCGCGGCGGCAGCCGCGATCGCCGGCGCCGCCTTCTGCGGCTCGGCGCGGCCGTCGCTGGCCGTGTAGAGCGCCGCGTGAAACGGCCGGGTGGCGCCGGGCAGCAACGCCGCCAGTTCCGGGCCGGAGATGATCCGCGTGTCGAGCGCATGCGCGCCGGCGCGGACGATCCAGCCCAAGTGATGCGCCACGTCGGCGTCGTTCTCGCAGAGATAAAGAATGCCGGTGCGCCGGAAGCCGACATCGCGCCCGACCAGAGCCTCCATGTCATCCCAGAGGCGCATGGCCTCGACGACCAGGGGCAGTTCGCGCGGATCGCGACCCATGCGACGAACCCAGCCCCAGTTGCGGCTCGATTGTTCGCCGGCAAACTGACCCTTTTCGCAGACGACAACAGACAGCCCTTCCCGCGCAAGGAACAGGGCCGTGCTCAAACCAATAATGCCGCCGCCAATGACGACGACATCGGACGATGTCGGCTGAGTGTCGGAGGATCCGACGGGATCAGTGGGTGGCCCCAAACTTGGTCCTTTCGCAGTCAGGATGCCGGTGGGCCGGACGTCATGCATCCGGCCCACCGGTTTCTCGGCGCAGGATCCTGCGCGCTAGCTCGCCTGGGAGGAAGCCGCCGCGCCCTTGCGGTAGTGATAGTTCTTGTCGATGCGCTCCATCAGATAGTCGCGATAGACAACCGGCTCGTATTTGGGCTGCGTTCCGGCCGGAACGCAGGGCGGCAGCGCCTCGATCGTCTCGTCCATCGAGGGATCGAAGAAGAAGGGCTGCGAATAGCGCTCGCGGCCCGAGCGGTTGATGACGCGGTGCGGCGTCGACACGAACAGGTCGTTCGACCAGCGGGCGAGGATGTCGCCGACATTCATCACGAACGTATCGGGAATCGGCGGCGCGGGGATCCAGTCGCCGGCCTTGTTCTTGACCTCGAGCCCGCCGACATCGTCCTGCGCGAGCAGGGTGATGTAGCCGTAATCGGTATGCGGCGCGGAACCGAACAGGCCGGCTTCCTCGGGCTGGGTCGGATAGTGCAGCAGCCGCAGGAAGGTCGTCGGCTTCTCGAAATAGCGATCCATGCTCTCGGGCGGCAGGCCGAGCGAGATCGAAATGGCGCCGACCAGTTCGCGGGCCAGCGCGCTCATCTCGGCGACATAGCGATCGATCGTGGCGTGGAAGCCCGGCAGTTCCGCCTCGGACGGCCACTGGTTCGGACCCTGCAGCGGCTTGCCGGCCAGCGCGTCCGGGTCGTCGGCCGCGACCTCGTGCATGAAGAAGATGGATTCGCTCTGGTTCGGCTTGCTGACCTTGGCGACCGAGGACGTGACGATGGTCGATCCGTTGAACGGCAGGTAGCCGCGGAAGTTCTTGTCGATCTTGAGCTTCAGCTTCTGCTCGTCCGGCAGAGCGAAGAACGCGCGGCTCATGCTGCGCACCGCCTCGACATCCTCGCGCGGCACGCGATGGCCCGAAACATACAGGAAGCCCACCGTCTCGAGATAGCCGCGCAGCGTCTCCGCCACGGCGCGGGCGTCAGCGGGATTGCCGGTATACAGCCCCGAAACGTCGAGGATCGGAATGTGCGAAAAATCTCCGCGTGCCTCTGCAACCATGCAAGCCTCCCATCTTGAACATAAGATACAGTACTGTATTCTCGGATCGCGTCGCTTGGCAATAGTCAGGCCCTTCCTCCCACAGCATCGACAAGGAAACGCCGTGGCTCCGCGCAAGATCATCATCGATACCGACCCGGGCCAGGACGACGCCTTCGCGCTCTTGTTCGCCCTGGGCTCTCCTGCGGAACTCGAGGTGGTGGGCGTCACGACGGTCGGCGGCAACGTGCCCCTGAAACTGACGACGGAGAACGCGCTCAAGGTGGTCGAACTGGCCGGCCGCGCCGATGTCCCGGTCTATGCCGGCTGCGCGGGCCCGATGGTGAAGACGCTGATGACGGCCGAATATGTGCACGGCCCGACCGGCATGGACGGCGCCGACCTCCCTGCCCCCTCGGGGGCCGCCCAGGACGAGCACGCCGTCAACTACCTGGTCCGCACGATCATGGCCGCGCCGGAAGGCGAACTCACGGTCTGCACGCTGGGTCCGATGACCAACCTCGCCATGGCGATGGTCATCGAGCCGCGGATCATCCCCCGTCTGCGCGAAGTCGTGCTGATGGGCGGCGGATTCTTCCAGGGTGGCAACGCGACCCCGGCGGCCGAATTCAACATCTTCGTCGACCCGCACGCGGCCCATGTCGTGTTCGAATCCGGCGTGCCGGTGACGATGTGCCCAATCGATTGCACCTATACGGCCGAGATGACCGTCGAGTGGCTCGACCGGCTGCGGGCGACGGGCAAGCGGGCGGCGATCGAGGCGGCGAACATGGCCGATTTCTACCGCCAGTATGGCAGCCACAAATTCGCGACGACGGCGCGGCCGATCCATGACGCCTGCGTCACCGGCTATCTGCTGGCGCCGGAGATCTACGAGCAGCGCCAGTGCAACGTCACCATCGACATCGTGTCGCCGGAGACGATCGGCATGACCGTGGTGGACTGGTGGCATGTCACCGGCCGCCGCCGCAATTGCAACGTGCTGCGCCGCATCGATCCGGCCCCGTTCTTCGAACTGATGCTGGAACGCATCGGTTCGCTCGACTGACCTCGCTCTCGGCGCGCGGTCAACGTACGCCCTGCCTGTCCCGGCCGAAGCGGGACGGGTTGTGGCCGGATTTTCCGGCCACAACCTTCGCGCGGCTGGGCTAAGGTTGTCGCCTCTACGTCACCAATTGCTGGAGCGCGTTTTGCCGAAGACCGACCGACCTGCCAAGCAAGGCACCCAGGAAGCGCCGGCCGTTCGGCGCAAGACGCTGACGCGCGAAGCCTGGATCGCCGCGGCGCTCAAAGTGCTCGAAAAACGCGGCATCGCCGACGTGAAGATCGACGTGCTGGCCAAGCAGTTCAAGGTGACGCGCGGCAGCTTCTATTTCCACTTCTCCAGCATCAAGGACCTGCGTGAAGCGCTACTCGAGGAGTGGCGCGCGCGCAATTGCCGGCCCTTCGAGGCGCTGGCTAGGAATCCGCATCCGGACGGGCTGGTGTTCTTCGAGATCATCGTGCTGACGTGGGTCAACGAAGACCCGTTCAGCCCCTTGCTCGACTTGGCTGTGCGCGACTGGTCGCGCGGATCGCGCAAGCTCGCCGACGAAATGGCAGCGGCGGACGATCTGCGCATCTCGCTGCTGGAAAAGGCGTTCCTGGCTCTGGATTACCCGGCCGACGAGGCGCTCGTCCGCGCCCGCATTACCTATTTCCACCAGATCGGCCACTACACGCTGTATTTCCGCGAGTCCGCCGCCGACCGGAAGCGCTACCAGCCGATCTACGGCAAGGTCCTCCTCGGCCCCAACGCCGAAGCGGCGGAGTCGCGTCAGGCGATCGCGCAGGGCCAGGACGGCTGAACGCCGGCCCCGGGGCCGACGGCAGCCGTCGCGGCTGACCGGTTCCCGTCCCCTCCCCGCAGGTGGGGCTGCATGCGGGATGGTTCGCGCTGGATGGTCGGCGCGGGTGCTACGTCGCATGAATCTCGCACGCGGCGGAAGTGCCGCGCGGACTGCCGAAGCGACCAGGCATCTACCCCCTCGTTGCCACGCCGGCTTCGGCGCTGCCGTGCCCCGGCATCTGCCCGCCGGGTGGGTTCAGGGTGGTCTTAACCATCGCGCCGGCTTGTCCCGCCGACTCTCCAGAATTCACTGGCCACGAAGTTCCTGAGCCGCCATAGGCTGGGTAACGGCAAAGTTGGAAACAAGGTGGCGGCGTGGAACGTACTGCAACCCCAGGCTGCTCGATGACAGGCTGGAAGAGTTCTAAGGTCACTCATCCGCAACCATGGCGCGGTTCTCTCGGATTCCGCTTCGTCAATAAAAAATCCCGGTCGAGATGAGGCCCCAATGCAATGGCCCCCTTTTCGGCATCTAAACTTACTATCAGCCATCCAGAACGTAGAAGGAACCGACCTGAAGGAGCAAGGTCCGCAGGTGCGGACAAGCTTGATCTGGCTGGTCTGCGGCATCGTGTTTGGCGCGTGCGTCGCCCTGATTGTCACGCTCTGCATTCTGTACATGGTCATCCTGCCCCAGTTGTCCTCGAAGGGGGCAACCGGCCGCCTGTATGTGCAGGGCCGGGAAATCCATAGAACCTTCCGGAGGCTCGAAGCCATCACGGCGGCACGATGCTCGCCGGAATTTCTCGCAGCCATGCGATCCATCGTTCTCGACACCTACACGATCCGCGACGCGGCCTACCGTGAAGGCGATATGGTTCGGTGCAGCAGCGGTGCAGGCCAGGTCCTTGTTTCGGTTCAGTCCTTCGGGCCACCCCTCTTTCGAGCCGTCTCGGGTGCGGAAACCTGGCGCAACATCGAACTGCCCTCGGCACCCGGGGTCAAATCGACCATCATCATGAGGGGCGCTTTCAGTCTGATGGTCGCGCCCGTCAGCCCGCAGAGCCGGTCCGGCCGTCCGATCAGCACCGTCCTCGTCAATCCGCTTTCAGGCGCGGTCACGACGATCTCCGGCCCCAAGATCAGCCTCAGCGCCGCCGCGCTCCTTGCGCACAAGCCGGCTCGCAAAGGTCTGCGCTTCATTTCTGCGGAGTGCGTGGAGGGCGCGTATGTCTGTTACGTGCAGGTGATGGGGCTCAGGGAGATCTGGTACGAGTTCAGCCTGTCGATTGCCCTGCTTGTCCTGCTGGGCTCGATCGTGGGAGGTAGCCTGTCCCTGCTTGTCCTGCAGGCGCAGCGCAAGCGGGCGACCCTCGAGAATCGCCTCCGACGCGCCCTGGACACGAATGAGATCTCGCTCGAATACCAGCCGATCGTGGAACTCGGAAGCGGCCGGGTATGCGGGGCGGAGGCCCTGATGCGCTGGACGCTTCGCTCCAACGAGAAGGTCTCCCCCACCGCCTTCATCGCCTGCGCCGAAGAAAGCTCGCTGATTACCGACCTCACCTGCTTTGCCATCCGGACCGTGAGCCGCGAGCTTCGTAGCCTGCTCAGGAACGAGCAGGACTTCGTGATCAGCATCAATATCGGGTCGCGCGACCTGACGGACCCTCGTTTCCTGCTGGCCCTGGAGACACACATCGTGGCCACGGGCATCAGTCCGCGGCGCATCGCGCTCGAACTGACCGAGCGGCAGCCGATCGATACCCCGGATGCCCGGGCGACGATCCGGTCGCTGCATGCCAAGGGCTACAGGATCTACATTGATGACTTCGGCACCGGATACAGCAACCTGGCCTATCTCGGCGAACTGTCTGTGGACACGATCAAGGTCGACATGATCTTCACGCAGAGCGTCGGCAGCGACACTATCCGGGCCCGGCTGATCCCTTCCATCCTCGGCGTGGCAAGAGACCTCGGAATATCGGTGATCATCGAAGGCGTCGAGTCGGAGGAACAGGAGAGGTACTTCCGCGCATCCGGCGCCCATTTCGCCCAGGGTTGGCGCTACAGTCGCAGCGTTCCGGCGCGCGACCTCCTATCCGTCGCCAGGTCCAGCCGAACGTCCCGGCCGCTGCACGGACCCGCCGGGGGCGGATAAGGCATCGGCCCGGCCGTCTCGCAGGCCGATCCGGATCCGATGCGCCGGCTCCGGCCACTCCGAGCGGCGGGGCGGTGCCCAGGCCGCTCATCGGGCAGGCCGCACGCGGCCCTAGGGAAGCAGCAGACCCACCCGCATGGTGAAGTCCATCGCCTCCAGGGCGAGCAACGCGGAGATGGCCGCCCAGATCTTGCCCGGCAGCCCCTTGAGCGAGGACAGGCGCGACGGCGCCGGCTCGCCCTCGGCGCGGCAGGCCTCGAAATCGACCAGGAACCGCAAGGACGAACCGGTCTTCGCCGCGTTGTCGTGCCGGATCGAATAGCGTCCACCCGGCTCGATCGACACCACCGTTCCGACATTGTCCTGGCCACGAACCTTGGGCCAGAGAACCCGGTCGCCGACGCGGAATCTCGGCTGGATCTCCTGCTCGGCCGCCCAGCGCACCTGAAGCGCCTCCAGCCGCTCGGCCAGCAGGCGGCTGTAGCCGTCAAGCGCGGCGCAGACGGCATCGTTGCAGCGCCACGCCTCGTAGCGGGCGAGGTCGCGGCCCAATTCCCGGCCATCCTTGGTGAAGTCGCCATAGGTCGCGATATCATGCGGAGCGTCGACAAGCCGGTCGGCCCGGATCAGCCCCGCCTCATACATATGCGCGGCAAGCTCTGTCGCGAGGCGCAGCCGATCCGGAAAGGGCACATCCGTCGGGCGAACCAGTCCCGTCAGCAGTTCATTCATGGCAGGTCCCGTCAGTCTTGGTCAGCGAGGCTTGGGCAGCAGCAACGATCATAGGACGACAATTCCCTTATGCTTGGCCTTGTTTGCGGGCTCGACATGGATACTGACCACGGCGCCGTCAACGGCCGCTTCCAGCGCCGATTCCAGCCGGTCGCACACCGCATGGGCCCGCGAAATCGTCATCTCGCTGGCGACGACCAGGTGGAAATCGATGAAGGTGGCCGCGCCGGCATGCCGGGTCCGGAGATCATGGGCCTCGATGGCTTCCTCCGCCTGGGTCGAGATAATGCCGCGTATCCTGTCCAGAGTCGCGGCCGGGACCGCCTCGTCGAGCAGCGCGCTGGCGCTTTCGCGCAGCACGCCATAGCCGCTCCAGAGAATATGCAGCCCCACCAGCGCCGCGATCGCCGCATCGAGCACCGCCATGCGGGTGATGACGACCAGGACGACACCGACGAGCACACCCAGCGACGTCACGACATCGGCCAGCATATGCTTGCCGTCCGCCACGAGCGACGCCGAGCGGGCGCGCCGGCCGAAACGAATGATCAACAGCCCCCAGACGGCATTGATCGCGGTCGCGCCCATGCTGACGGCGAGGCCGAGCGCCGGCGCCTCGATCGGTTTCGGGTCGAGAAAGCCGGCCCACGCCTCATGGAAGATCAGGAGCGAGGCGACGATGATCATCACGCCGATCAGCACCGCCGAAAGATACTCGGCCTTGTGGTGCCCGAACGGATGATTTGCGTCCGCCGGGAGCGCGGAAACCCGGATGGCGACGATGGCGGCAACCGACGTGCCGACATTGATGATGCTTTCCAGGAAGTCCGAGTACAGCGCCAGGCTGCCCGTGACGGCGAAGGCGACATATTTGATGCCCAGCACGACGAAGCTCACCACCAGACTGCCGATCGCGAACTTCATGGCCTTTTTCATGGAAACCTTCGAGCGGATTGGCACAGGGCGGGTCAGGACAAGCTTAGCATGCCTTGCGATTGTGACGTCCTTGCAGGACGAAAGCGGCGAAAGCCGGTCCTGAAGAAGCGCTTCCCCAAAGAAGCGGCGCACCCTTGCGAGATCACCGCGAGAGCCCCCTCCCCACCGGGTGGCCAGATCGGAATCGCCGCCTGACAGCGGACTGACAGCTCCTTCCGCCACATTGCGCTGGCCGGCCGGTGGCCGTGCGAAACCGCAACCCGGAGCTACCCATGCGTATTGTCTCGACTCTCGCCCTCGCCGCCCTGTCGCTGCCGCTTCTGGCGGGCGCCGCCCTTGCCGGCCCCGCCTGCACCAAGGAGCCCAAGTCGGCCTGGATGAGCCAGGAGGCCATGAAGGCCAAAATCGCCGACATGGGCTACCAGAAGATCAAGACCTTCAAGGTCACGGGCTCGTGCTACGAGATCTATGGCTACGACAAGGCCAACAAGAAGGCCGAGGTCTATTTCAACCCGGTCGACGGCTCCATCGTGAAGGCCGAGATCGGTGATTGATCGCGGCGAGACAAGCGTCTCGTCCGAGGATTTCACGGTCGCCCCGAAAGGGGCGGCCACGATCCGCGTCTGGGACCCGATCGTCCGGCTCTTTCACTGGACCGTCGTCACCGCCTGCATCCTCAACCTGTTCGTGCTGGAACCCGGCCACGCGCTGCATCGCGCCGCCGGCTATACGGTCGCCGCCGCGCTGGCGATCCGCCTGGTGTGGGGTTTCATCGGCACGCGCCATGCCCGCTTTTCCGATTTCTTCCCGACACCCCGCCGGCTGCTGCCCTATCTGCGCGCCCTGGTGCAACGCCGCGAGCCACGGCACCTGGGTCACAATCCCGCCGGCGCAGTGATGATGATCCTTCTCATGGTCCTGCTGTCCGGCGTATGCTTGACGGGTTGGATGATGGGCCTCGACGCGTTCTGGGGCGAGGACTGGCTGCAGGAAGTGCATGGCACGCTGGCAAATTCCATCATGGTGCTCGCGCTGTTGCATGCCGCCGCCGCGCTGTTCGAGAGCTTCCGGCATCGCGAGAACCTGGTTTTGTCGATGGTGACGGGTCGCAAGAAGGCATGAGGATCCTGCTCGTCGAAGACAGCCCGCGCCTTCGCGAGCTCCTTATCGAAACCATCCACAAGGCGGAGTGGCGCGTCGACGGCGTCGAAACGGTCGCCGACGCCCGTGCCGCCATCGCGGTCGCGCCCTATGACCTGCTGCTCGTCGACCTGGGCCTGCCGGATGGCGACGGACTCGATCTGGTCCGGGGCATCCGCGCCGACGGCCACACGCTTCCCGTCCTGATCATGACCGCGCGCGGCGCGGTGGATGAACGGATCGCCGGACTCGACGCCGGCGCGGACGACTATCTGGTCAAGCCGTTCAACCATTTCGAGCTGCTGGCGCGCTGCCGCGCGTTGCTCCGGCGCGCGCCGGCCCATGTCGCCGACCTGATCGAACTGGGCCATGTCGCCTTCGACCCGACCAGCGCCGTCCTCTCCTGCGCCGGCGAGCCGGTCGCGCTGTCGCCACGCGAGCGCTCGGTGCTGGCCGTGCTGCTGCGCAACGCTGGCGCCGTCGTGCCCAAGGAGCGGATCGAAGCGAAGCTCTCCGAATTCGGCGATGAACTCTCCGCCAATGCCATCGAGCTTGCCATATCGAGGCTTCGCAAGCGCCTGGAAGGGATCGAGGCCGGCCTGGCGATCGAGACGGTGCGCGGCGCCGGCTATCTCCTGCGGGACCTCACCCATGGCTGAGCGGGCGGCGCGTCGGCCGGGCCTGGTCGCGACGATCGCCTGGGGCATCGTCTTCTTCGCCGTCGTCGCGATGGCGGCGCAACTCGTCATCGTCTTCGCCGACTATTATTTCGACGATGCCGAGCTCGGCTCGCTGATGATCGAGCGCGAAACGGCGCTGCTGGCGCAAGGCATCTCCCGGCAGGATGGGCGGTGGCGCTTCGAACTGCCGGAATCGGACGGAGGTTTCGGCCCCGACAGCCCAACCCGCGTCGCGCGCATCCGCACTGCCGATGGCACGCGGATCTTCTCCAATTGCGGCGACCAGTGCCGGGAGCACCTGCTGCCCGAAGAGATCGATCCACCGGATCGCTGGACGCGGCTTCTGAGCCAGGGCAAGCCGATTGCCGTGGCGGGCGGGCGGTCCGTCCAGATCGACGGCCAGCAGGTCATCATCGAGATCGCGATCCTCGACAGGAACGAAGCGGTCATGTGGCGGGCGCTGGGCCACGAATTCGCCGATCACCTCGCCATCCCGATGCTGCTGCAGCTGGTGCTGGTCCTGGGCGGCTCCCTCGTCTCGACCTGGCTCGCGCTGCGGCCGGTCAAGGCGGCGGCGCGGCAGGCGGGAGCCATCGACCCGCTCGACCCGGAGCACAAGATCGACATCAGCCAGATGCCGAGGGAGGTCGCGGAACTGGGCGCAGCCGTCAATCGCTCGCTGGCGCGGATCGGACGGCTCATGCGCGAACAGAAGCTGTTCACCACCGCCGTCGCGCATGAGATCCGGACACCGCTCGCCATGCTGCAACTCGAGCTCGGCCAGATCGACAGTCCCCGCGCCCGGCGCATGGAAAAGGACGTCGAGGGCCTGGCCCGGTTTGTCGGCCAGATCACCGCGCTCGGCCGTCTGGAGGCGATCGAGCGCAAGGGCTTCAAGCCGATCGACCTGGCCCGGCTTGGCAGGGGCGTCGTGGCCTCCATGGGACCCTGGGTCTACGATCATGCTCACGCGATCGCCTTCGTCGAAAGGGAGGCCGGGACCATGATGGGAGATCGCGGGCTTCTGGAGGACGCCCTGATGAACCTCATCACCAACGCCGTCACGCACACCCCGCCCGGCACCGAAATCGAGCTCTGCGCCGGCCCGGGTTCCCGGATCGCGGTGGTCGACAAGGCGGGTCTCTACCACGCCACGGCCAGCGACGAGGCGCCGATGGCCAAGGCCGGCGACAGCCTCGGCATGGGCCTCGAGATCGTCAAGCGAATCGCCGCCCTGCATGACGGGCGGTTCGCGATTTCGGCCGATCCGGCGATCGGCACGATGGCCGTGCTGACATTCCCGCCGCTGGCCCCCCGAACCCATGAACCCCGTACCATGAACCCCGCTTCCCTCCCGCATTCAGGAAACCAAAGATGCCGCGTCATTTGACCCACCGGGAAAACCATCTGGTCCATCGCATCGGCTGGCTCAGGGCGGCCGTGCTCGGGGCCAATGACGGCATCCTCTCGACCTCCAGCCTGATCGTCGGCGTGGCTGCGGCGGCGTCCGGGCCGAGCGAGATCCTGCTGGCCGGCATCGCCGGCTTGGTGGCGGGCGCCATGTCGATGGCGGCCGGGGAGTATGTGTCGGTAAGTTCGCAGGCCGACACCGAAAACGCCGATCTTGACCGGGAACGCGCGGAACTGGCGACCGATATCGAGGCCGAGCGACAGGAACTCGCCCAGATCTACGAGCAGAGAGGACTGGACAGCGCTCTCGCCCGCCAGGTGGCCGAGCAACTGATGGCAAAGGATGCGCTCGGCGCGCATGCCCGCGACGAGCTCGGCATTTCCGAGATCACCACGGCCCGTCCCATTCAGGCGGCGATGGCCTCGGCCGCGACCTTCTCCATCGGCGCACTGATGCCGCTGCTGACGGCGCTGATCGCCCCGACTTCCTGGGTGGTGCCGGCGGTGTCGATCGCCTCGCTCGCCTTTCTGGCCCTGCTGGGCGCCATCGGCGCCAAGGCGGGTGGCGCCAATGTGCTGAAAGCCACGATCCGCATGACCTTCTGGGGCGCGATCGCAATGGCGATCACCGCCGGCATCGGCGCGGCCTTCGGCACGGTCGTCTGACGCGCCGTCGCGTTCAAGAGAGGAAACACCCGAGCGGCAACGCGGCACCGGGGCGGCCAAGTTCCGCCTCCCCGGTCTCAAGTCGGGCTTGAAACGTCCCCCTCCCCCGGACCCGGGTTCGCCCATTTTCTTTGACCGGCTGCGCAGGCCTTGATACTAAGGCATATGCCTTACCATTCATCGCCACTCGATCTCGCCTTTCACGCGCTCAGCGACCCGACCCGCCGCGCCGTGGTCTCGCGGCTGGCCGAGGGCGAGGTGCAGGTCAGCGCGCTGGCAGAGCCTTTCGACATGGCGCTGCCTTCCTTCGTCCAGCATCTCAAGGTGCTGGAGGACTGCGGCCTGATCGCCAGCGAGAAGCGCGGCCGCAGCCGCTGGTGCCGGCTGGTGCAGCCGCGCTTCGAAGAGGCGGCGGACTGGATGGAAGCGGAACGGCGCCGCTGGGCCCAGCGGCTGGATCGGCTGGGGGCCTATTTGGACAAGAGGGAGGCGGAGGATGAAGGACATGGAAAGTCTGTTTGAAACCTGGTCGCTCGACCGCGAGATCGTGCTGGTGAAGCTTCTCGATCACCCGCGCGAAAAGGTCTTCGCCGCCTGGATGGACCCCGACGCCTTGGCCGAGTGGTATGGCCCGGCCGGCCTCCGCATCGAAAGCCACGAGGCCGACATCCGCGAGGGCGGGCTCTGGCGGTTCGACATGGTCGGCATGTTCGAGGGCCGCGAGCAGCGCTTCCCCAACCTGATGCGCTTTCTCGAGATCGTGCCGAACCAGCGGATCGTGATGGACTATGGCACGCCCGCCGCCGACGATCCCGAGCGTTTCCGCGTCACGGTGACGTTCGACGAACAGTCCGACGGCAAGACGGTCCTGACCCTGCGCCAGCTGCATCCGAGCGCCCAGCGGCGGCGGGAGGTCATCGGTTTCGGCGCGGTGGAATATGGGCTGCAGACGCTGGACGGGCTCGCTGCCTGGCTGGGCAGATGAATCTGTCTCCAGGGAAAGACCGGCGGCGCGGCGCGACCCTTTTGCAACGCTGGGCCACGGGATGACGACGCAGCGACATGCTGTGTTTGCCAATCGAGCGGTTTGACGGCAATGTTGGTGCGGCAAGATTTTCGCTGCTGTGCGCCGAAGTCTTTCGGGGGGCGGGCAACAGGACATGGGACACTCCGACATCATGATCATGGACCGTATGTTTGCCGGTAGCGACGCGCTGCCTGAGGAAGCTCTGCCCGAAGCCAGGCCCGGGCAGCTCAACCGCCGATCGTTTCTGGTGGGTTCCGCCCTCGGTCTGGGCACGCTGGGTCTGGCCGGTTGCGCATCGTCGGGCGGCATGAGCCACGCCGAGGCGGTGCGGGCCTACGGGCCGGTGCCCGACGACAAATTCCCGATCGCCGCCGTGGATATCAGCAAGGTCGATCCGAAATACTATCGCCGCACCGTGCGCTATCCCAGCAAGGAAGCGCCGGGCACGATCATCATCGATCCCGGCAAGCATTATGTTTACCGCATCGAGGGCGACGGAAATGCCACCCGCTACGGCGCCAATGTCGGCCGCGAGGGCTTCCTGTGGAGCGGTGAGGCCTATGTCGGGCGCAAGGCAGAATGGCCGACCTGGACGCCGCCCAAGGAGATGATCGCACGCCAGCCGGAGGCCGCCAAATATGCCGGCGGCATGCCCGGAGGCCCCGACAATCCGCTCGGCGCGCGCACGCTCTATCTCTATCAGGACGGCAAATACACGCTCTACACGATCTACAGCACCCGCGTGGCCCGCTCGATCGGGACGGGCGTGACCAGCGGCTGCACGGGCCTGCTGACCCAGGACATGCTCGACCTCTATGCGCGCACCCCCGTCAACACCAAGGTGCTCGTCCTGCCGGCCTAGGCAGGCACGTCCTCCCGGCTGCGCGGACGCCCTGCGAGGCTCGCGGAAGCCGCGATCCGGCGCGCCGGAAGAGGCGGCGCTCCGCTGGCGCGTTGTCCAGCCCGGCGCCGGCTTGGACGGCGCCGGGCTCGCCACGTGTGGTTGCCGTCCGCGCGGCGGGTCTCCCTCCGGCCATCCCCGCCGGCAGCGTCACGAACCGATATCGAGCCCGGCCTTCTGGAGCGAGTCGAGAAAGCGCGCCGCATCCTCGGCGCGCGTGAAACGCTCGGAGGTTTCCCGGCGGACGTTTTGCACCAGGGACGGCGCGTCCCGCTTCAGCCAGGCGACCTCGCGGGCGGCATCGGCCGTTTGCCCGGCCTCGATGAATATGGCGGCGGCGATCGCGTGGTAGATCGCGTTCTTGGGGGCCGTCGTGCGGGTGATCCAGGTCGCCGCCTCCCCATAATCACCTTTGAAATAAGCGCATAGCGCGAGCGCGGATTCGAAATAGGCGAACGGTCCGGGATTTCTGTCCCGTGCCTCGACGACCATCGGACACCCCTCCTTCCAATTGCCCGAAAGGGCCAGTCGATAACCGTATTCCCCCATCAACTCCGTATCGTTCGGATTGATTTCCAGGGCCCGCTTGCCAACGGCCAAGCCGGCGGCCGGCTGCTTGACGAAGAACAGCGCGAACATCTCCGCCTGCAATCCGCGCACATTCAAAGGGTCCAGTTCGACCGCCTGCCGGGCCTCGGACAGCGCCTGCTCGATCGTCGCCGTCGATTTCTCGCGATCGAAGGGATAGAGGAAACGGACCTGATCGATCCTGGCTTGCGAGAGCAGCCCCCAGGCGGTCGCGTAGTCGGGGAAGCGCTTCACCGCGTTTTCCAGGCACGCCAGCACAGCCGGCAGCCGCGTCTGGTCCAGATTGGCGCGATAGGCATAGTAGGAAAGCGTGCAGGCATAGGCATCCCAGTCGCCTGTCAAAGGCGGCCGGCGGCGCCCGGAATCGGCTTCATAGATGACGCCATAGGGCTGGCCGACCGCGGTCGCCACCCGGCGGGCCAGATCCGCCTCGATCGCCAGTCCCCGCGCCGGGTCATAGGGCGCCTCATAGGTCCTGGCCCAGAGCACGCTGACGTCCTGCGCGTCGAGCACGCGCGCCTGCAGGCGGAGCTTGTCTTCGGTGACGCTGACCGCGCCCATCAGGACATAGCGGGAACCGTGGTCCGCTCCGTCGCGCTCCCCCTGGACCGTGACGATATCCTTGAACTTGGTCAGCTGGTTGAGGACCTCCTGCGTCAGGCCATTGGCGACGGCCGCAGCGGCATCCGTTCGGGACAGGTCCTCGAACGGCCGGACCAGGAGGCGTGGAACGGCGGGCACGGATGTCGCGCTCCGCCACGGTGCCCAGCCCGAGGCAGACAGCGCCACGGCCATGACCACGCCGGCGCAGAGGCCCACGCCGAGTGTCGCCGGCCACCATCGCCGCGAGCCCGGCGGCGCTGCGGATTGCGCAGCGAGGTTGGGCCGCCGGGGCTCGAATGCGGGAACATAGCCTCCCTTCGGGATGGAGATCACGATCGGATCTTCCGCCCCGGCGCGCTCATAATATTGCTCGAGCGCCCGGCGCAGCCGCACGGCTTCCAGCCGCACGATCGGATCGGCATGCGCATCGAAATCCGCGCCACGGCCGAACACGTCGGTCGCGATCACAAAAGCCTTGATGCGGTCGGCCCTGCCGCCCAGCGTCTCGTCGACGACATAGCCGAGAAATCGGCGCGACCGGGGCGTCGCGTCGAATTTCGCGCTCCCGAGGATCCTGGCGAGCGCATCCCGGATGGCGTCGGGCGTCGGGTCGCAGCCTTCCGCAGCCAACGCACTGTCTCCGGGCGCCGGCTGGGTCTCCCCTGCCGCTGTCGGACCGGTTCGAAGCGCTGCAAACCACCCCCGCATCGCGTCGCCTACCCCCCAAATGCTGCGTAACCTTACGCTACGAAACAGCCTCCGCACTCTATAGCTGCATTTCGGTGCTGGGAAGGACGGTGCGGCATCTGGATTTCTCCCCAGCCCGGGAAGTCCCACGCTGCCGGCGCACGGCCAGATTGCGCGATGGCGCGCGGGTTCAGCAGGAAGGGTCGGCGGCGTGCGACGCACCCGTCCCTCCATCAACCGGAGAGGAGTTCGGACATGAAGACCGCATGGGCTCTCGTCGTTTGCGCTTTCGTCCTGGCGGCTTGCCAAAGCAGCCAGTCGTCCACGGGAGGGCTTTCGACGTGCCAATCCACCGGAGCGGGCGGCACGACGGATGTGATCTGCCCCTGAGCCCCGCGCCCCTAGGGAACGACGGGCGGACTGGAGTTCAACATGGCAGGCGCGGAACAATCGGACACAGGACGCGACGGGATTGAGGCCGCCATTCGCCACTTCCCGGCCCAGGCGACGGATATCGAGGCGCTCGCCCGCGAAAGCGAGCGCTTCCGGGACCTCTGCGAGGAACTGGTCGAGGCCGAGGCGGCGCTATCGGCTGTCGATGAGCTCGAAATGGCCCTGCGCGCGGAACGGCGGCTGGAATGGCTCGCCTTTGTGCGCTGGGCGCTGAAGGAAATCGACCGCGACCTGCGACAGACGCGGGTCGTGTCCATCAACCGGACCAGCCGGTCCAACGGATAGAGCGGCGACACCCGCTGCCACGACAACCGAGGAGAACGAAGATGAAGCGAACCATTCTGATGGTCGCGGCGCTGTCCTGCGCCCTCGCCGCCACCACCGCGGCTCGGGCGCAGGACGCCATCCAGGCGCCAGCCCAGAAGCCGATCGGCGGCAATTCCAAGACGCAGATCGAACCGTCGCTGATCGTGATGAACGCGGCCGGTGCGAAACTCGAGGGCAACCGGCTCACGCTCATCGGCGCGGCGCCCAACGCGATCATCTTCGCCGACCGCCCGGTGCGGGCAGCCGGCCATGCGCTGACCGCGCATCTTCTCGAGGAATGGGACACCGGCTCCGACAGCTTCGCCAAAGACCCGCCCAACGCGACCGTATCGGTCTTCGACAAGAACGGCGAGAGCGTGAAGGACGCCGTCGTGACGCTTCGCTCGCCCAAGCGGGACGGGGCGAACATCGTCTTCGACGTCGCCGTGCTCGAGGGCGACCTCGGCGATGCGGCTGGGCCGGCCTCCGTGTTCATCGACATCATCGGCATGCCTTTGACGCCGTTCTCCTTTGCCGGCGCGGCTCGGCGCACGGCCTATCGCGGCGCGTTCTACGCCGGCGCGGCGGCGGGAGCGGCCTATCGCTACGCGCCCTATCCTCCCTACCCGGTCTATCCGCCCTATCCTTATTACCCGCCCTATCGCCCCTACTGATCGAGGAGCATGATGATGGATATTACGCGCCGTACGGCGACCCTTCTGGGCGCCGGCCTGCTTGGTTCCGCCGCCCTCTCGCCCGCGCTCGCGCTGGACGGCCCACTGTCCGACATCGTCGCCGGCCGCGACGATTTCTGGACGGGCGTCGAGGCCTACATCTACGGCTACCCGCTGGTGACGATGGAGATGACGCGCCGCGTGGTCACCAATGTGGTGGAGCCCAAGGGCACCCGCGCCCCGATGGGGCATCTGATCAAGCTGCGGGAATATCCCGACGCCTCGTTCCGCGACGTGACGGCGCCGAATGCAGATACGCTCTACACCACGGCCTTTGTGGATGTCGGCAGCGAGCCTTGGGTTTTCGCCTATCCCGACATGGGCGACCGCTACTTCCTGTTCCCGATGCTGGACGGCTGGACCAATGTCTTCCAGGTGCCGGGCTCCCGGACCACCGGCGAAGGCGCCAGGACCTTCGCCATCACCGGCCCCGGCTGGTCCGGCACGTTGCCGGAAGGGGTGGTCGAGTACAAATCGCCGACCAACATCGTCTGGCTGCTCGGCCGCATCTATTGTGAGGGCACGCCCGAGGATTACGCCGCCGTGCACAAGATCCAGGACGCCTGCAAGTTGCAGCCGCTCTCGACCTGGGGCCAGTCCTATACGCCTCCGGCCGGAAAGGTGGACCCGTCCATCGACATGAAGACGGCGGTGCGCGAGCAGGTCAACCGCATGACGGCGACCGAGTATTTCACGCTGCTCTGCGAGTTGATGAAGACCAATCCGCCGGCGCCCGCCGACGCGCCCGCGATCGAGACATTCGCCTCGATCGGCATCGTGCCGGGGCAGGATTTCGACAGCTCGAAATTCGATCCGGCCTTCGAGAAACGGCTGCCGGATCTCGCCTTCGACCGCATCATGATGCACTTCAAGTTCAGTGACGGCGACGTGCAGAGCGTCAATGGCTGGGGCTTCACGACCAAGACCGGTCTCTACGGCACCAACTATATCCAACGCGCCCTCGTCACGGCAATCGGCCTCGGCGCCAACCGGCCGCAGGACGCGGTCTATCCCACCTCGCTCAAGGATGGCGGCAGCGTATTTTCACGCAGCTACAATGGCAGCGAGGATTATGTCCTGACCTTCAAGAGAGGCCAATTGCCGCCAGTAAAGGGATTCTGGTCGATCACCATGTACAACGACCAGTACTTCTTCGTCGAAAACCCGATCAACCGCTACTCGATCAGCGCCCGGCAGGATCTGAAGAGCAATCCGGACGGATCGGTCGACATCCTCATCCAGCACAAGTCCCCGGGCCAGGAAAAGGAGTCCAACTGGCTGCCCGCGCCCAAGGACAAGTTCTATCTGATGATGCGCCTGTACTGGCCGGACGAAAGCGATCCGACGATCCTGAACGGAAGCTGGATCATTCCGCCTGTGATGAAGACGAGATAGCTCCATCGGCGGGCGGGCGGCAGACAGGGTCCGCCGCCCGCCCCTTCTCCCAGAATTCTCGGAGCGGATCCCGCAGCACCCGTCAAGAGCGGCCCCGCCGGCGGGAGATCGACCCCGGCGCAGAGGCCGGCGCGCTCGACCGGTGCCTCTGGGGCCTCCAGGCTTTGGCGCTTCCCCGGGCGAAGGGCCCGGCGGGGTCTGCCCGCCTCGAGGGCGGCAAGCCCTCCTCGCACCGATCCTCCGGTTCCCGATGCCGGCCGCCGATCCCCAATCCGGCAGCTTATGGGCCGGGGCAGAGCCCCGGCTCGGCGACCGCGATCTTCCTGCCGTCCAGCCTGCCTGGCAGGACATCGCCTCCTTCCCAGGAGATGCATGGCCCCATCCTCCCGACGTATTCGCCGTCGAGGCTTCGTCGGCATGCCCGACCGCTTCCGTCCGTTCCAGCTTCGGCGCGCGGCCGTTCTGCGGCCCGCCGATCCGCGCCTCGCCCCGCCTTTCCGTAAGGGACGGTGAAACGTCGAAAATTGACGTGAAGACAATTTCCCGGATTCCAAGATAGAGACCGCATACCCAAAGTTTCCTATCGTCAGACATCAACAATACGCACGAGCTTCCTGCGTGACGTCTTGAATTGACGGATACGCAGATCGGATCTTCACGCGGCTGGTCCGAGTAATTTCTCCTTGTTCTGACGGAGGAAAAATTGAAAAACATATTCGACACCACAAAGATCATTTCAAAGAGGCCGCCGGCTCGCCGAATTCTTGTCGCGGGCGGGGCGGGATTTCTAGGATCTCATCTTTGCGAACGGCTGGTCCACGAAGGCAATACCGTCATCTGCGTCGATAATTTCTCCACCGGTAGAATGGAGAACCTGAGCGATCTGCTGCGTTTCGACACGTTCAGCGTCATCCAGCACGACATCGTGGATCCCCTCGATCTGCCCGTCGACGAGATCTACAATCTCGCCTGCCCGGCCTCGCCACCGCATTATCAGGCGGATCCGATCCATACGCTGAAGACCAGCGTCATCGGTTCGCTCCATCTTCTGGAACTGGCGCGCAAGCATCAGGCGCGGATCTTCCAGGCTTCGACCTCGGAAGTCTATGGCGATCCCCATGTGCATCCGCAGCCGGAAGCCTATTGGGGCAACGTCAATTCCTTCGGACCGCGCTCCTGCTACGACGAAGGCAAGCGCTCCGCGGAAACGCTGTTCTACGACTTTCACCACCAGCATGGCGTCGATATCCGCATCGTCCGCATCTTCAACACCTATGGGCCGCGGATGCGGGCCGACGACGGCCGCGTGGTGTCGAACTTCATCGTCCAGGCGCTCCGGGGCGATGACATCACCGTCTATGGCGACGGGTCGCAGACCCGTTCCTTCTGCTATGTCGATGACCTGATCGAGGGCTTCTGCCGGCTGATGTACAGCCAGCCGGCAATCCGGACACCGGTCAATCTGGGCAATCCCGGCGAATTCACCGTGCGGGAACTGGCCCAGCAGATCATCCGCATGACCGGCTCGTCCTCGAAGATCGTCCATCGCCCGCTGCCGACCGACGATCCGCGCCAGCGCCGGCCCGATATCGCCGCGGCGAAACGCGACCTCGACTGGACGCCTGGCGTGGCCCTGACCGAAGGCCTGACGTCGACGATCGCCTATTTCGAGCATCAGCTGAGCCGGGCGGACGGCGAATTCGTCGAGGCAGCGCAATGAGCCGGCCAGCCGTTCTCGTGGTCGGCGGCGCGGGCTTCATCGGCAGCCACACGGCCAAGCTCCTGTCGAAACAGGGTTATGACCCCGTCGTCTATGACAATCTCTCGACGGGGTCGGCGGCGGCGGTGCGCTGGGGCGCGCTGGTCGAGGGCGATATCCTCGACCAGAAGAAGCTGGTCGAGACGATCGAGACCTTCGATCCGGTCGCGGTCATCCATTTTGCCGCTTCCGCCTATGTCGGCGAGTCCGTCCAGAACCCCGCCAAATACTACCAGAACAACGTCAACGGCACGCAGTCGCTGCTCGAGGCCTGCCGCCTCGCCGGCGCGCCTCCCGTCATCTTTTCCTCCAGTTGCGCCACCTATGGCGTTCCGGATCACCTGCCGATCCGGGAAGGCGAAATCCAGCACCCGATCAACCCCTACGGACGCACCAAGCTGATTGCCGAGCAGATGCTGGCCGACTATTCGGCGGCCTATGGCATCCGCTATGCGGCGCTTCGCTATTTCAATGCCTGCGGCGCCGACCTCGAGGGCGAACTGGGCGAAGCCCATGACCCCGAGACGCATCTGATCCCGCGCGCCATGCTCGCGGCGGCCCGCTCGATCGACTTCCTCGAAGTCTTCGGCGACGACTATGACACGCCCGACGGCACCTGCATCCGCGACTACATCCACGTGACGGATCTGGCGCGCGCCCATGTCATGGCCGTCGAGCACCTGATCCGGGGCGGCGACAATCTCGCCGTCAACCTGGGCACCGGCCGCGGCACCTCGATCCGGGAAATCCTCGAGACGATCGGCCGCGTGACCGGCAGTCCGGTTCCGGTGGCGTTGCGGGCACGCCGGGCCGGCGACCCGCCGATCCTCTACGCCGATCCGACGCTCGCCGCCGAAAAGCTCGGCTTCCGCGTGATGCACTCCGATCTCGATACGATCATCCGCACGGCGGCACCGTTTTTCGGACTGACGGTGCGGCCATGAAGACGCCGCGCATTCTTCCCACGACGCAGGGCGAAGAGCCGCTTCTGGTGCCGATCTTCACCGGCCGCAAGCGGGTTGAATATGTCGTGGGCGTTGCCTTCTGGGCCGCGGCCCTCATCTTCTTCTGGCAATGGTGGCTGTTCGAGGCGACGCATACGCATCTCGTCGGGTCGGTGCTGGTCACGGCCATCCTGGCCTGGATCACCATCCTGCCGGTCTATTTCATCACGATTTTCTACAAGGCGCGCCGGCCGAACGGTCCGCTCCGCATTCCCGCCGGCAGCCGGGTCGCCATGGTCGTGACCAAGGCGCCATCCGAGCCCTTCCCCATCGTCGCCGAGACGTTGCTGGCAATGCTGGCGCAGAATGTGCCGCACGATACCTGGCTCGCCGACGAGGATCCGTCTCCCGAGACGCTCGACTGGTGCCGCGAGCACGGCGTGTTCGTCTCCACGCGCAAGGGGCGCGCCGACTATCATCGCCAGACCTGGCCGCGCCGCACGCGCTGCAAGGAAGGCAACTTGGCCTTCTTCTACGACACCTATGGCTATGAGCGGTATGACTTCGTCTCCCAGCTCGATGCCGACCACGTGCCGGATCTGGACTATCTCTACAACATGCTGCGGCCCTTCGCGGACCCCGCCATCGGCTATGTGTCCGCTCCCAGCATCTGTGATCGCAATGCGCATGAGAGCTGGTCGGCGCGCGGCCGCCTCTATGTCGAGGCAAGCATGCATGGCTCGCTGCAGGCCGGCTATAATGGCGGCTATGCCCCGGTCTGCATCGGATCCCATTATGCGGTGCGCACGGCCGCGCTGAAGCAGATCGGCGGCCTGGGCCCGGAGCTCGCCGAGGATCACTCGACGACGCTGTTCATGAACGCGCATGGCTGGCGCGGGACACATGCCCTGGACGCCATTGCCCATGGCGACGGCCCGCGCACCTTCGCCGATCTCGTGACGCAGGAATTCCAGTGGTCGCGCAGCCTGGTGATGATCCTGCTGCAGTATTCGCCGACGCTGGTGAAGCGGCTGCCGCTGCGCCTGAAGGTCCAGTTCCTGTTCTCGCAGCTCTGGTACCCGCTCTATGCGTTCTTCCTGGCGGCGACGTTCCTGCTGCCCGTGACGGTGCTGCTCTACGGCGCCAATTTCGTGACGGTCACCTATCCGGACTTCCTGCTCCATTTCATGCCGCAATCGCTCATGATCCTGGTGCTGGCGTTCTGGTGGCGGTCGAGCCGGACATTCCGTCCGGTCGACGGCAAGATCTTCAGCTGGGAAGCGATGCTGTTCCTGCTGGCGCGCTGGCCCTGGGTGATGGCCGGCACGATCGCCGCCTTCCGCGACTGGGCAACCGGCTCGTTCGTCGACTTCCGGGTCACGCCCAAGGGGGCTTCCGAAGTCGATCCGCTGCCGTTCCGCGTCCTGGCACCCTACGTCGTGATCATCGCTCTCTCGATCCTGCCGGTTCTCCTTGTCCAGGATGCCTTCGAGACACGCGGCTTCTACGTCTTCGCCATCATCAATACCTGCTTCTACCTGGTTCTGATGGCCGTGATCGTGCTGCGGCATTCCCGCGAGAACAACATTCGCATGCGCAGCCGCGCCTATCGTCCCGCGCTGGCGAGCGGTCTCGTGACGCTGTGCGCGATCGTCAGTTTCGCCACCATCGAACGCGGCCGGGACGGCATCGAGGCGCTGGCCTGGGGCACGAAGAGCTTCTCCATCTTCGACGACCGCTTCTCGGTTGCGGGCGCGGGCGTCGGGGGACATGCGGTCCACAAGACCGTCTTCAATCCGCGTTGGCGGGGCAGTTCAACCAGTCCTCAGGACGAGCGGGAGCAAGACTGATCATGAAAATCGCGGTCATTGGAACGGGTTACGTCGGATTGGTCAGCGGCACCTGCTTTGCCGCCTGGGGCCACGAGGTCGTCTGCGTCGACAAGGACGCGCAGAAGATCGCCGGGCTGAAGCGCGGCGTCCTGCCGATCTACGAGCCAGGACTGGACGATCTGGTGGTGCGCAACGCCGGCGCGGGCCGGCTCGGCTTCACCTGCCATCTCGCCGAGGCCCTGAAGGGCGCCGCCATCGTGCTGATCGCGGTCGGGACACCGACCCGCGCCAACCATGGCGACGCGGATCTCTCCTTCGTCTACATGGCCGCCCGCGAACTGGCGCCCCATCTCGAAAAGGGCGCCGTGATCGTCGTCAAGTCGACGGTCCCCGTCGGCACCGGCGACGTCGTCGAGAAGATCGTCGGCTCGATCCGGCCGGCCGGATCGTTCTCGGTCGCCTCCAACCCCGAATTCCTGCGCGAGGGGGCCGCCATCCGCGATTTTCTCGAACCCGATCGCGTGGTGATCGGCGTCGAGGACGACTGCGCGCGCAAGGTGCTGATGTCGCTGTATGGCCCGCCGCTGCAGGCGCGCGAAACCCCCATCGTGGTGACTCGGCGCCGCACGTCCGAGCTGATCAAATATGCGGCCAACGCGTTCCTGGCGACCAAGATCACCTTCATCAACGAACTGGCCGACCTTTGCGAGGAAGTCGGCAGCGATGTCGGGGAACTGGCGCTCGGCATGGGGCTGGACAAGCGCATTGGCGCCAGCTTCCTGAATGCCGGCCCCGGCTATGGCGGCTCCTGCTTCCCGAAGGACACGCTGGCGCTGCTGCGCACCGCGCAGGATCACGGCGTCTCTCTGCGGCTGGTGGAGGAAACCGTCACCGCCAATGAAGCGCGCAAGCGCCGCATGGCGCTCAAGGTGATGGATGCGCTCGGCGGCGACGTCGAAGGCGCGACCATCGCGGTGTTGGGCCTTACCTTCAAGCCCGACACCGACGACATGCGCGACGCGCCGTCCGTGCCGCTGATCGAAACCCTGCAGCGCTTCGGCGCCCGGATCCGCGCCTACGATCCCGTCGGCGCGGAAAACGCCAGTCGGGTCCTTTCCGACGTGGAGTTTTGCCAGGATGCCCATGAGTGCGTCCGCGGCGCCGATGCGGCGGTGGTCGTGACGGAATGGGACAGCATCCGCGGTCTCGATCTCGTGCGCGTCAGAAGCGCGATGCGGCAGCCAGTGCTGATCGACCTCCGCAACGCCCTGCCGCGGGCAATTGCCGAGGATCTCGGCTTCCACGTCTCGGCGATTGGCCGTGCCGCGCCCACGCGGCAGGAGGCTGCCGGAAAAGGCCCCCACGCGAACGATCATCGCTCGCCCCGGCGCGTGGGCGGAATGAGAAGCCATGCACGAATGGGAGGTTCGAATGAGCGGATGGAGATCTAAAGCGGGCCGGTCCCGGTCGGGATCGACGAGTCTGGCCCTGGCCGTCGTGGCGGCGTCGACGATTGCCGGCGTGACCATGGCCGGCGCGGCCTCGGCCCCCGGCCGTCCCGCCACGGCAATTGCTCCGGCCGCCTCCGCCAGCGAGGCGAGCCCGCCCGCGGGCACCACCCCCATGGCGGCTTCCGAGCTCTACCTGCTCTATCGGAACAAGAGCTGGCAATGGGCGGACGGCGCAGGACGGATGGCCGACGAGGATCGCCGGTTCACCGCCTGGGTCGAGAGCGACAAGGGCAAATCCTGGGCCGAAGGCCGCTGGCTGGTCACGGATGCCGGCACGATGTGCCTCAAGGCGGACTGGCACAGCGCCGAGGGGGTATTCCCGGGCAAGACCTGCTTCGCCCACCGCATCGGCGACGGGACGATCTACCAGAGGCAGGTGCCGGACGGCGCCTGGTACGTGTTTCGCCACGCTGACGGCCGCGCCGACGACGAAGCGAAGAAGCTCGTCTCCGCCGATCTGGTCACCGACCACATCGACAGCCTGAAGCCGGTGCGGCGCCCGAAACAATCGCCGATGAAACAACAGAGCAGGAAGTGAGGGGCCATGCAGTCACGACTCTTTATCGCAACGCTTTTGCTGTGCGGGGCGGCCTTCCCCGGCACGCTCCATGCCGCCAGCGGCGTCTCCGGCGCCAATGTCGACAACCGCAGCCAGTTTCAGGACAAGCGGCCCGTCATCGCCACGCCGTCGGTAACCCCCGGCGCCTATGACCCGCATGGCGACTATGCCAATGACGCCAACTCGAAGATCGAGCATCTCTTCCTGCCCTGGGAAGACGTCGATCTCGAAACGCTCGCCTTGGCGGACCAGTACGCCAGCGAGCGCGGACGCGCATTGCTGATCACCGTCGAGCCCTGGTCATGGGCCCGCGACTGGCGCGTCGCGCCGGACGACCTGCTGCGGGGCATTTTGAACGGGCGCTATGATGCCAACATGGCATCCGTCTGTTCGGCCGCGTCCGAGCTGAAGAGCCCGGTCACGATCCGCTGGGCCCAGGAAATGGACGACAAATCCGGACAGTTCACATGGTCGTACTGGAAGCCGGACGACTACATCAAGGCCTACCGGCATGCGGTGGATGTGTGCCGCAAGGAACTCCCCTCCGCCCAGTACATGTGGTCGCCCCGGGGCGATGAGGGCCTGGAAGCCTACTATCCGGGCGATGACTACGTCGACTCGATCGGCCTCTCGGTCTTCGGGTACCAGCCCTATGACCAGTTGACCACCGGGCGCGACACCACCTTCGTCGAACGCACAAAGCCTGGATACGACCGGGTGAAAGGCTTCGGCAAGCCGATCGCCATCGCCGAGCTGGGCTATGAAGGCAAGGACGACTATGTCCGCGCCTGGGCGCTGGCGGCCAACCGTCCGCATGCCGAATTTCCGGCCCTGACGGCGGTGGTCTATTTTAACGATCGCGAAGTCTATCCCTGGCCCAAGGGCGTTGGACGGCCGGACTGGCGCGTCGCCAACCATCCGCTGGACTGGCCCGCTCCGTCGGATCCGCTGGAGTAGCCGGCGATCCCCCGGGGTCGCGGCCATCTCGAACCTGGAATGAATGCGCGTCCGGCCTTGGAAGACCGCCTGGTCTGGCCCGGATCCGCCCCAAGGATGAATAGGAGAGAAAATTGTTTCCGATCCGATTCACGATCATGAGCGCGGCGCTGTCCACGCTCTGCCTCGCCGGCGCCAGCGCCGCAACCCCATCCAGGACCGATGACGGGACGGCGAAGCTCGCTGCGGCCGCAGCGCCGATGAGTGCCCGGGCGCTGGAGGCGCTGTATTCCGGCAAGACCTGGAAATGGAAGGATGGCGGCGGCTATTTCTCCAGCGATCGCCACCGCTTCGCCGGCTGGTCGCAGAAGGGCGATGCCTGGTCCTATGGCAAGGGCCGCTGGCAGGTGAACAATAGCGGCAAGCTCTGCATGCCGGCGGTCTGGTACTACCGGACCGGCTATTCCAACAACGTCACCTGCTTCCTGCATCGCGAAAAGGATGGCGTGATCTACCAGAAGCCGGCGCTCGGCGGGTCCTGGTACGTGTTTCAGCACAATCCCGTCCGCCGCGGCGACGAGGTTCGCAAGCTGGTTCCCGGTGATCGGGTGAGCAAGCCGCTTGCGCGGCTCCAGGCGGGTTCCTGAACCCGCCTGCCCTGTACGCATCCGGACAAGCAGGTCTTCACATCCCGGAAACGCAGGCCGTATCCGGGATGTGCGCGGCCGAGGAGGCCCCGTTCGGAAGTCGCGCCATCGCCCGGCGCGGGACGACGCCGCGCCCGCTCAGAAAAAGTTGCGGCGGAAGCAGCGCGATTGCTGGCCAAAACCGCTGGGCGTGCAGACATAGGGCGTGCCTCCGCGATAGGCGTCGGCGGAAATCTTCAGGATCTTGCCGGCGCGGCCCTTGTTGTAGCGAACCTCGCCGTTGACCCGATACTTGACGAGGTAGACGGATCGCACCTCGCCACCCTTCTTGCGGGCCGGCTCGGCCTGTGCGCCGCCTTGCAGCGACAAGGACAAGGCCATTCCGGTGGCGGCGATCGCCAGCCACTTCCGGCAGTTCCAACGCGAATGCTGAAGCCGTTCGAGGTGTTTCACAGGGTTGTCTCCAGATTGTGGATCTGGGGAATTCCTAGGGGCCGTCCGCTAAGAATCCTGCCGGGAATTGGCTCCAATTTTCATCAATACCCATCCAGGACTTCCGCAACGGCACGGGCAACGCCCCCCCGGCGCATGGCGGCTGCCAAGCCATCGTCCGGCACGCCTCACCGCCGGCGCCAGGCCCCGCACGGTCTGCCCTCGAGCCCGAACGAACCCCGCCCCCCCTGACTGGATGCCTCCCCTGTGGCGAAGATCACTGAGGGCGCAGGGATGTCATGCCTATTCTGCCCAGCTTGAAAGGAGAGCGCGGCTCTTCTAGGTTCTCAAATGGATTGGCAGGGTATTGCTGTGACAGCGGATGGGCACAAGGAACCTTACCCTCAGTTCGATTTTGTCGAACGCCGATTGCTGCCTCGCGTATCGATGGCCCCGCTGGGAGACAACGAGACCGAATGCGCCAATCTGGTTCCGCAGCATTTCACCACGCATTCTCTCCCTCGGGCCCAGCAGTTCCAGGCGTGGCAGGACCACATCTCGCCTCTGCTTGACGTTCGCCTGCCCGAGGACGTCGTTGCCGACGACGGCTTCCTGGCGTCGCAGACATGCTGGAATCTCGGCGGAATGCTGCTCGTGCAGCAATCGACGGCGACGCATAGCTATGAGCGGTCTCCCGAAAAGGTTCGCTTCAGCCCCATCGACCATTGGATGATAACCCTGCTGCGGGCCGGTCACACCTGGACGGCGGTGGATGGGCGCGTCGCCGAGAACAAGCCCGGCATGATCGCCATCCGCTCGCTCGGCCAGCCCTTCCGCGGCCGCGCGCTGGCAACGGAATCCGTCTCCCTCATCATTCCGATCGATCATTTCGCGGCCCATGGCGGCCTGCCGGGCGCAAGCGACCACACCGTTCTCGTCGGCCACCGCGCCAAGCTGCTGATCGAATTCGTCGCCAGCGTCGAGGAAAGCCTCAGCCGGTTGACCATCGACGATCTCGCCAGCGTGAGAACCTCCCTGATCGAGATCGTCTTCAACACCGTGTCCCATCTGGTGGGGCCGAACAGCGAGCGGGATTTCACCGCGAACACCAGCCTGATGACGCGGGCGCGCCGGTTCATCCATGGCCACCTCCTGTCGGACGATCTGAGCCCGGAGGTTCTGAGCCGGGAAATGGCGATTTCGCGCACCCGCCTCTACGAATTATTCGAGAGCTTCGGCGGGGTGCAGAAGTACATCCGCGAGCGGCGCCTGCTCGCCGCCCACGCCATGCTGGCGGACGGGTCCGAATACCGGAAGATCGCCGATATCGCGACAGACTTCGGCTTCGATTCCGCCGCCAATTTCAGCCGAGCCTTCACCCAGCAGTTCGGCTATAGCCCGAGCCTCGTGCGGAAGCTGCGGGCGGGCCTGGACACCCATTTGAAGACGCCTTCCAGGCTGGGGAGCGACGAAGACTTCGGCGCCTTGTTGCAAACGCTCGAGCTTCGGTGATGGCGCAGCTTCAAGCCCGCGCAAGCTCCCGGACGCGCCGGACCGAAAAAGCGGGCGCCCCCGGAAAGGCGCGATGCCACCCTCATGGGCGGCATCGCCCGCATCGCCGCCGCGTCCCTCGCTAGTTGAGCAACTCCACGACGACCGCCTCGAGCTTTCCTTGGAAGGGGAAGGCGCCCGAATAGTCGGAGACGACCGGCGAGCCGGTGTCGCTACCGACGTCCTGATTTTCAGATAGCGAGTATTTGAACGGCGTCGTCTGTTCGATCTTGCCGGATCCCGCAGGATTTCCGTCAACCGACAGGTCGACAATGCCGCTCTTCCCCATCTCTTTCCCGCCCTCATAGGTGAAGGTCATCTTGAGATCATGTTTGCCGGCGGGCACGGTCTGGTCGCTGCGAACGATATACTCCTTCACATCAATGAAGTTGTGCGCAACGACGAGCTTGCCATCCTTCATGTAGAAGCCCCACCCGCCGGTATTGCCGCCTTGCGTGAAGATCATGCCGTTGTTGTCATCCTGGATGTCGACCTTGGCGGACACGCTGAACGACTTGTTCTTGAGATCCGGGGCGGCCGCCTCGGGCAGGCCGGTGAAGTTGCCAGCATAGACAAACGTCTTGCGGTCTCCGGCAAGATTGGGCTTGCCCGTGAGTTCGCCGCTGAAGCGCTCGGGGCCGCGCCAGTCGAGCGGAAGCGCGTTGTTCACCCGCGCCTCGGCCCACCAGAGGGCGGTCAGCTCGTCCAGCTTGGACGGGTCGTCCTGCGCGAGGTCTTTGCCCTGGGAGAAGTCCTTGTCCAGATTGTAGAGTTCCCACCTGGCTTGGAACGGGTCGAACGCCCCGCGCTCGGCCTGCCAGGGCTCAAACGACATGGATGCCGCCCACCAGCCATCCTTGTAGAATTCAATCTATATAACAGACTTATTATTCATTACTTTACGTTGCGTTTCGTCTAGACCGATATTGATCTCGCATGTATATTGAAGATATTTCGTCAACGGAATGCATAACGATGAAACATCCGATCATATTCGTATCAATATTCGTGAGCCTTCTGGCGCTTTGCCCGACGGGCGGCCTGGCGACCGAGGCCGCGTTGGGACGCTATACAGTGGGCCTGTTCGCGGTGCCGGGCGCCGGCATCGTCCCGCCCGCGCCCAACGTCTACTGGCAGAGTTCGAGCTTCGTCTATTCCGGCTCGGCGGCAAGTGGCCTCGAGCTCCCGATGGGTAGAACCGCGCGATTCGGCATATCTGCCGAGGTCATCGCGACCGCCATGACGGCCCCCTGGGTGCCGGCCCGGTGCTGACCTATACCGGCGGCACCAAGGAAAAGCCGGTTAACTTCAGCGTCAACTGGGCGCCCGAATTCGGCGTCAAGAACCGGCTCGAAGGCAACGCTGTCTATCTCAACATAGCGGGCTCGTTCTAGGACACGATATCCAGCAACCGTGCGGAGACATACGGCAATGCAGAACTCGCTCAGGGCAATCTCGGGTGCGACAGCAGCTCTGATCCTAGGCATGGGCGGGGCGCTCGCTGATGACGCGGAACTCGCCAAGCAACTGGCCAACCCTGTCGCGGACCTGATCAGCGTACCCTTCCAGGGAAACTATGATTGCTGCCTGGGGCCCAGCGATGCCGGCCAGTACACGCTGAACCTGCAGCCCGTCATCCCCGTCACGCTGTCCGACAATCTCAACCTGATTGTCCGCACCATCCTTCCGACCATCCAGCAGGGAGAACTGGCGCCTGGCTATGGCAGCCATTTCGGGCTCGGCGACACCACGCAGAGTTTCTTCCTCTCCCCCGCCCTGAAAAATGGATGGGTGTTCGGCGCCGGCCCCGCTTTCCTGTGGCCGACAGCGACGGAAAGCGAACTTGGCAGCGGCATCTGGTGCGCCGGCCCGACCGCAGTCTTGCTGAAGCAGACGGGCGGCTGGACCGTTGGCGTGCTCGCCAACCAGATCTGGTCCTATGCCGGACCGGACAGTCGCGACGACTACAGCAAGGCTTTCATCCAGCCTTTCCTCAACTATACCTTCCCCGATACGACGTCGCTCATACTGAACACGGAGTCGACCTACGATTGGCAATCGGGCGACTGGACCGTCCCGATCAATTTCGGCGTCAGCAAGATCTTCAAGTTCGGCGACCAGCGCGTCAGTCTCGGCGCCATGGGACGCGTCTACGCCGTCGCGCCGGAAGAAGGCCCGGAATGGGGCGTGCGCCTGATCGCAACCTTCCTGTTTCCGAAATAACGGCACCGCCGGACGCCGAAGACAACATCATTCGCGACGATCGCCTGGAAAGAAGCCCCTATCGCCACGGGACCAGTGAAGGACGTCTCTCAAAAAACAGGAGGATCCGTTATGCGAGTGCCCAGACTCATCGCCTCGGCGGCTGTCGTTGGAGCGGGGCTGCTTGGCCCTGCGGCGCTTGCCTTCGCCCAGGACGCACCCGCCCCGAACAACGCCGCCAAGCCCAACATCCTCGTCATCTTCGGAGATGACATCGGCCAGACCAACCTCTCGACCTACAGCTTCGGCCTGATGGGCTACCAGACACCGAACATCGATCGCATCGCCCGGGAAGGACTGAAGTTCACCGACTATTATGCCGAGCAGAGCTGCACGGCGGGTCGCTCGACCTTCCTCACCGGGCAGTCGACGCTGCGAACGGGCCTCTCGAAAGTCGGGATACCCGGCGCCGATCTCGGGCTCCAGGCGTCCGACGTGACCCTGGCCTCGGCGCTCAAGGACCAGGGCTACGCAACCGGCCAGTTCGGCAAGAACCATCTCGGCGACAAGGACGAGTTTCTGCCGACCGCCCATGGCTTCGACGAATTCTTCGGCAATCTCTATCATCTCAATGCGGAGGAAGAGCCCGAAGACCGCAACTACCCGCGCGATCCTCAGTTCAGCAAGCGGTTCGGCCCCCGCGGCGTCCTCCGCTCCTTTGCCGACGGCAGGATCGAAGACACCGGCGCCCTGACACGCAAGCGCATGGAGACCGTGGACGACGAGACGGCGGCGGCCGCCATCGACTTCATGCAGCGCCAGAACTCGGCGAAACAGCCATTCTTCACCTGGTTCAACACCACGCGGATGCATTTCCGCACCCATGTCCGCGACGAGCATCGCAGTCCCCCGGGCCTGGCGGCGCTGACCGAATATGCCGACGGCATGATCGAGCACGACGCGCTGATCGGCACGGTGCTGAAGTCGCTGGACGACATGGGCATCGCCGACAACACGATCGTGATCTACACGACCGACAATGGCCCGCACCAGAACTCCTGGCCGGATGCCGGTACGACGCCGTTCCGCAGCGAGAAGAACACCAATTGGGAAGGCGCCTACCGCGTACCGGCGATGATCCGGTGGCCCGGACACATCAAGGAAGGCAGCGTCGCCAACGGCATTTTCTCAGGCCTGGACTGGTTCCCGACCCTGATGGCCGCAGCCGGCGATGCCGATATCGGCGAGCGGCTGCTCAAGGGCACGACGATCAACGGCAAGTCGTACAAGAACCATCTCGACGGCTACAACCAGCTTCCCTACCTGACGGGCGAGTCCGACAAGAGCGCCCGCAATTCGTTCATATATCTCAACGATGACGGCGAGGTGGTCGGGCTGCGGTTCGAGAACTGGAAGCTTGTCTTCGCCGAGCAGCGCAAGACCGGCACGATGGGAATCTGGGCCGAACCCTTCACCCGGCTACGCCTGCCCAAGATGTTCGACTTGCGGGCGGATCCCTACGAACGCGCCGACATCACCTCCAATACCTATTGGGACTGGATGCTTGCGCACAGCTACCTGGCGATCGCCGGACAGGCCTACGTCGCCAACTTCCTCGCGACATTCAAGGACTTCCCGCCGGCGCAGCGTCCGGCCAGCTTCTCGATCGACCAGATCCAGGATCAGTTGAACGAGTCCTTCAAGAACGTCGGAGGCGGCCAATAGCGAGCCCGGGGCGCGGAGCCAGCGATCCGCGCCTCCACGCGCCCGGAACGCGCGGTCCCTGGCCGTCTTCGGACGCCAGGGACCCCGCCGACCCGGTAGCGGCGCCTGATTCCAGAACCCCACGGCACCCTGGACATGCCCAGGAACGCGTCCGACGCGGACAGTGCATGCGACCGCTGCGGAGAGACCTTTCATCACCTCCGGCCTGAACAGCGGAACGGCGCAAGGGCCTTCGTCCAGATGGTGGGACCGATCGCCGCCACCGACCGCCGTCCTGTCCCCTCCTGTGAATTCGGCCGGGCATACGGCGTTTGGTTCGATCCGAACCCTGATCCCCGGGCGACGGCTATCCGGCCTTCTGGGCCATGGCATCCGCTCCATCCCTGCCAGTTGCCCGGCGCCTGGGATCCATGGAGACAATGTCAGCAAGGTCAGACGGAACCCCGCCTCAGGGGCGCGCAGCTCTCGCCCAGAATCAGGGCCGGCTGGAACACGACGTTTCGCGGCGGCGTATTATCGCCGCGCTGGATCCGATCCACCAGGAGCCGCAGCGCCTCGTTGGTCATCTCGATGATCGGGTGCTCGGTGCGCGTCAGTCGCGGCCGCAAGCCTCCGATACCGGGGATCGTATCGGTCGACGCGATCGAGATCTCCTGCGGACAAGGAATCGAGAGATCGGCCAGGGCCCGCATGACGCCCAGCGCCATCACGCCGTTGGCGACATATAACGCGGTGGGCCTGTCCGGGCGATCGAGCATCTCGCGCGCCACGGAATAGGCAACGTCCTCTCGGAACTCACCGGCGCGGACATGGCCCGGCTCGGGCGCGAGGCCACGCTGCTGCATCGCCTGCAGCATTCCATCCAGCCGGCCGCGCCCCGTGGTCAAATGGAGCGGGCCGGTAATCGAGCCGATCCGCGTATGGCCGAGATCGAGCAGATAGTTGGTGACCTGGCTCGCTGCGGCGACATTGTCGATGGTGACAGTATCCGAGCGTCGATCCTCGACGATGCGCCCGAACAGCACCGTCGGGATGCCATGGCCCTCCGCATCGCGCTGGGCATAGTGGGCCGGCAGCCCCACCGGAACGACCAGCGCCCCATCGCAGGATAGAGCGCGAATGCGGGCGAGCGCCTTCCTCTCGTTCTCGGGCTTCTCGTCGCTGTTGAACACGACCAGAGAATAGCCCCAGGCCGCCACGGCCGCCTCCGCCGCCCAGACCATGCGGGCGAAGAACGGATTGGCGAGGTCGGCGACGACCAGGCCGATAAGCTGGCTGCGCCCCTTCTTGAGGTTTCGCGCCATCTGCGACGGCTCGTATTTCAGATCATCGATCGCCGCCTGCACGCGCGCCCGGAGCGGGGGGCTGACATAGGCGGAATCATTGATCACAGCCGACACCGTCGCCGTGGAAACTGCCGCGGCCTTCGCCACATCCTTGATGGTCGTCATTCCACACCGAGCTAATCGTTTCGCTATATTTTAGCCGATGGAAATGGCTTGTCTAGGCCGCAATCCATAACTTGCACTTGCCAAGGAATGCCGTTTCAACGAACATAGCAAAACGGTTAGCACGCGTTCGCTGCATGTCGAGGCGTGTTGAAGCGGATTTTTGGGGAGGAACCCAATGACCAAAATAACACTCGGCGTCTCGCTGCTGGCGAGCCTTGTCCTATCGGCCGGCGTCGCGGCGGCGCAGGAAAAGCCACTGCTCGGCATCGTTTCGATCGCAGCGACCGAGGCGAACAATGTTCGCTACATCACGGGCGCAAAGGCTGCCGGCGAGGAGCTCGGCTGGGAAGTCTCGGTCATCGACGCGGCCGGCAACGCCGATCAGGCGAACTCCGCCATCCAGAATTTCGCCCAGCGTGGCGCCGTCGCCGTCATCGACATGGTGTTCCCGTATTCCTCGATTGGCGCCGGCCTCGAAGCCGCGAAGACCGCAGGCATACCGGTCGTAACCTGGGGCGGCGGAATCGGTGGCTCGGTTTCCGCGACCAACGGTTCGGGCGCGCCGATCGCCCTGCCCGTCATCGAAAGGATGATCGCCGATCTCGGCGACAAGGCGAGCCTGCTGGCCCTCACCTATCGCACCGGCGAAGTCTGCCGCAATCGCGAGACCTTGCTGGACGAAGTGCTTGCCAAGCACCCGGGCATCGAAGTCACCAAGAATGAGGTTCGCATCCCAGGCTATTTCGAGGATGGCGCACAATATGCCAACGCATGGCTTGCCTCGCATCCGGCCGGCGACGGCAATCTCGCCATCTGGGGCTGCTGGGATGATCCGGCCATCGGCGCGATCGGCTCGCTGCGCCAGCAGGGCCGCACGGACGTCAAGGTTTACGGCGTGAACGGCAACGCGCAGGCAATCGAGAACATCAAGAATGGCCATATGACCGCGACAGCCTGGGAAGACAGCCACAAGGAAGGCTATGACATGGTCAAGCTGCTTCCCGAGATCATCAAGGCCAAAGCGGACTGGCAGCCCAAGGCGGTCGAAGTGCCCGCCGTCCTGATCACGGCCGAGAATGTCGCAGCGTTCATCGCCCAACATCCCGAAGCCGTCGGCAACTGATCGCCGAGCCCCATAGCAATGCTCTCACCTGACAGGACCGTTTCGGCCGCGATGACGCCTTTCGTCGCGGCCGAAAGCATCGCCAAGGCCTATGGCGGCGTGCAGGCGCTGACCGACGTATCGCTGACGATTGCCCCCGGCGAGGTGCATGGCCTCGTGGGGGCCAACGGCGCCGGCAAGTCGACCCTGATCAAGATACTGGCCGGCCTCGTCCAGCCGGACGCAGGCCGGATTCTGATCGACGGCGCACCGACATCGCTGCCGACGCCGCACCACGCAACCGACCTTGGCATGAGCTTCATCCATCAGGAACTCGCCTTCATTCCGGGCATGACCGTCCTGCAGAACATCCTGCTCGGCGTTCCGAAGAAGACGCGGTTCGGCATGGTCGACTGGCAGGCGGCCGCGCGCGAGGTTGCGCCGATTGCCGAGCGCGTCGGCATCAAGGCGCCGCTCTCTGCCAGCGTGAAGGGCCTCTCGACTGCCGAAAACTGGCTGATCAATATCTGTCGGGCCCTCGTGCGCAATGCGCGGCTGATCGTGATGGACGAGCCGACCGCCTCGCTCTCGGCAGCCGAGGCCGAGAAACTGTTCGCGATCGTGGAAGACCTCTCTGCATCCGGCGTCGCGGTTCTCTATGTTTCCCACCGGCTTGACGAGATCATGCGGCTTTGCAGCCGGGTCAGCGTGTTTCGCGACGGCAGATCCGTCGGCTGCCTCGAAGGCGCGGCGATCACCCGCCCCGCCCTGATCGAAGCCATTGTCGGCAGCGCGGTCGCGCCTCTGGCCGTGACGCAACGCCATCCGGTCGCCGGACGGAAGATCGCCCTTACCGTAGACGCCCTCGCCCGTGCGCCAAAAGTCAACGGCGTGAGCTTCGAGCTCCGCCAGGGCGAAGTGCTCGGCATTGGCGGGCTCGTCGGTGCCGGACGAACCGAACTGGCCCGCCTGATCTATGGCGCGGACCGGGCGGATTCCGGCGTGATGACGCTGGACGGAGCTTCCTTCTCGCCGAGCAACCCGACCGAGGCCGTCAAGGCGGGGCTTGGCCTGGTGCCGGAAGAGCGCCGCTCCCAAGGCCTGCTGCTCACCAAGAGCGTCGCATTCAATCTGCAGATCGCCAATCTGGCGAATATCGTCCGCAGCCCGGTCCTGCCGCTGATCGACCGGCGCAAGCGCGAGGCGCTTTCGCTTGAGATCGTGCGCGACCTCGCGGTCAAGACGCCGAGCATCGACACCCCGGTCGGACGCCTTTCGGGCGGCAATCAGCAGAAGGTGGTGATCGGCCGCTGGCTGTTGCGGGCGCCGAAGGTGCTGATCCTCGACGAGCCGACGCGCGGCGTCGATATCGGCGCGCGGGGCGAAATCCATCGCCTGGTGCGGGAACTGGCCGCCAGGGGTATGGCGGTCATCGTGATTTCGTCCGAGCCGGACGAGCTTCCCGACCTCTGCGACCGCGTCCTGATCATGGTGGAAGGTCGCATAGTCAGGGCACTCGAAGGCGCGGACATCACGCGCAATGCCATTGTCGAAGCGAGCTATTTTGTCGGCGAACCGCCGTCCAGGGAGAATACGATATGAGCATGGTGATGAGCGGCGGACGGCGCCTTTCGCCGTCATCGAAGGCGGCGCTCGGCTTTTTCGCCCGCTACGCGACCATCATCGGCCTGCTGCTGATGATCGCCGTCTTTGCCTTCCTGTCGCCGCGAGCGTTCCCGACGCTGAACAATTTCACCAACGTCCTCAATCAGGCATCGCTTGCCATGATCATCGCCGGCGGCCTGACGCTCGCGGTCATCGTCGGCGAACTCGATCTTTCGATCGGTTTCGCGGCGAGCCTGCACGGCGTGCTCGTCACCGGCCTTATCGTCGCCAACAAGCTGCCAATTCCCCTGGCCATCGTGATCGTGATCGCGCTCGGCGCGCTGATCGGCCTCGTCAACGGCATCATCGTGACCAAGGCGAAGGTCAATTCGGTGATCGCGACGCTGGGCGTCGGCACGATCCTGACCGGCCTCGCATTCGCCTATTCGGCGGGCGTGCCCATCGTCGCCGGCGTGCCGGAAGCGTTCCTGCAGCTTTCGCTCGGACGCTGGCTTTTCGGCATCCCGAACAACATCATCATCATGGCGGTCGTGCTCGGCGGCCTGTGGATCCTCGTCGAACGCACCGCTCTCGGCCAGGAGATCCAGGCGGTCGGCGGCAATCCGGCCGCGGCCCGCCTCGCCGGCATCAATGTCGACCGGATCAAGATCCTCGGCTTCGTTGTCTCGGGCATGTGCGCGGCGCTGACCGGCATCCTGCTCGCCTCGCGCCTCGGCAGCGGCACGACGAGCGCTGCCGACAGCTATCTGCTCACCGCCTTCGCCGCAGTCTTCCTGGGCTCGGCGACCCTGCGCGACGGCGAATTCCATGTGCTCGGCACGTTTATCGGCGTCCTCATCATCGCGTTCGGCTTCAACGGCCTGAACATCTTCGGCGCCCCGACCTTCTCGCAATACATCTTCCAGGGCGCGATCCTGATCGTGGCCGTGGGCCTGGCCAGCCTTGGCCGCATGATTTCGGAAAGCTGAGGAATCCCCGATGACCGGCACAGAAGCGCTCTGGGAAGTCCATATTCTCGAATTCGCCCGCTCAAAGGACCAACTCGTCGCAGGCCTGATCCTGGACGCGCATGACCAGGGCGTCGTCGACCTGCCCTTCTCCTTCCTTCTCGCACGACGGGACGAGCGGGTCGTCCTGATCGACACCGGCTTCATGCGCGAAGGCAGCGGGGCCGAGTTCAGCGAGAAGTTCGGCATCCCCGACTGGATCTCGCCACTCGCATTGCTGAAGCGGCTCGGCGTCGAGCCGGGCGACGTCACCGACATCGTCCTCAGCCACGCGCATTTCGACCATATGGGCTCGATCGGCAAGTTTCCGAACGCCATGATCCATGTCCAGAAGCAGGAGATCCTGAGCTGGGTCGAACTGCTCGCGCTGCCGCCGCGTTTCGGCGCGCTGACGGCGATCATAAACCCCGACGACATGCGCAGGGCCTTTGACGCCTCGATCGAGCACCGGCTCGACCTGCTGGATGGCGACCGCGACAATCTTCTCCCCGGCCTGCATGTGCGGACCGGCCCCGGCCATACGATCGGCCAGCAGTTCATCATTCTGGAGACGGCGCGCGGCCGACTGGTCGTCGCGGGCGACTGCATCTACACCAGCGCCAATATCTGCGGCCACAAGCATGGCGGCGTTGCCAGCGGCGTCTATGTGCCGCTGGCCAACGCCGTGGGCAGCACCTGGGACCAGTTGAAGACGATCGACAGGATCCATACGGAAATCGGCGGCGATCTGAGCCGCCTGATCATCCTGCACGACACGGAGCGGTGGGCCGGCCTGCCTATCGTCGAGGAAATCGACGGCTTCCGGATCGTGAAAGCCGCGTGAATACTCACGGATATCGCCGCGTATCTGGCGACGGCCGGCAGGGATGAACGGGCCATCCACTCGCCCCGCCTTGCCGTTGCAAGTCGGAATCGGGCGCGCGCGACATATCGGACCGGCAGCCAACCGCCCAATCGGATAGCTGGCCTGCTCTCCAGTCCCGTTGAACACCTTATCTGGGCGTCCACAGAACCGGCAGGAGGCCGCTGCTGCCGGGGCACCTCGATCCGTGTTCCAGGGCGCTGCTGGGATGGTTCCGCCAGCCGTTGATTGGCCGTGACAAGATCAGCGGAGCTCAGTCGACTTCGGCACGACGACCTGCCGCACGGGCACATTCGAGTGACGACCTGATCTCTTCCGTCAGCATGTCGACGACGATCCGCCCAATGCGGGAGAGCGGCTTTTTCGCATCAATGGCGACGGAGACCGTTTGCGGCTCAGCTCCCTTGTCCCGAACCGGCAGGAAGATAAGCGACCCGGCCATGATTTCGGGCGCAGCGTCGAGTTCCGAGGTGAAGGCGACATAGCTGCCGCCGCGGGCGAGCTGCTTGACCAATTGCAATGAGTTGGTGACCAGCGCCTTGTGCGGGTCAGCAAACAGCCAGCCATAGCGCGCATCGAGATAGCGGCGGATCATCAGGGCCTTGCTCTGCAGCGCGATGGGGTGAGCCACCACCTCCTGAAGGCTGACCGACCGGCTTTTCGCCAGCGCATGATCCGGCGCCACGACGCAGCCGAACGGCAGGTCCGCGCTCCAGTGCACGTGAAGGTCACGGCGCGGCGTGAGATTGAAGATCGCCGCGATATCGGCGCTGCCCGCCAGCAAGGCCGACAGCGCGTCGTCCGGACTTGCGACCTCGACCTCCAGCGAAATGCGGGGCTGCTCCGCCGCGAGGCGCTGGATGAAGCGCGGCAGGAAACCATTGGCGTGGCTGTCCATGGCGACGAGCCGGACGTGCCCCTGATCGACCCCTTGCAACTGCTTGATCTCGTTGGCGACGCGCCGCTCGTCGCTGCGCCAGCGCCGGGACAGCGTCACCAGGGCGTCGCCAGCCGCCGTCGGGCGCATGCCCCTTGGCAATCGCTCGAACAGTTCGACATCGAGTTCCTGCTCAAGCAGCAGGATCTGCCGGTCTATGGCCGAGGCGGCGACGTTGAGTTCCTTGGCGGCCTTCTGGATCGAGCCCGATCGTGCCACCTGATCGAGATAGCGAAGCGAAGCCGGGACAAGGGAAGCGCGGGCCATCGGTACCATCCTAATAATTCGAACGGACTGTTGCTCAATCTGCGCTGGACGGCAACGCGTTTGTGGCTGACCCTGCGAATACAGTTGAGATCGCAGTACCGGAACCAGGATCCGGGCAGCCACAGGAACAGCCGATGAGCCGGGCCGACATCATCGACGTGACCGCCTCTTCTTCCCAGGGCCTCCGCGCGGAGCGCGAGATCCCGGAAGGCTGGATCTCGCGTCTTGCCGGCAAGGCATGGAGCCTGCTCTCCGGCCGCTATACCGGATACCTGCTGGTGGCGCCGACCGTCCTGTTCCTGGCCGCGTGGTTCCTCTGGCCGGTGCTGACGATGGTCTATCTCAGCCTCACCGCGCATAGCGTCGACGGCGTGATGGTCGAGGGCTTCACGCTGGAAAACTACATCCGGCTGTTCTCCTCGGATCTGTATTTCCGCATTCTGATGCGCACCATCCGTATCGCGCTGATGACCAGCCTGTTCGCCGCTCTGTTCGCCTACCCGCTGGCCATCACCATCGCCCGCGGCGGCCCCACGCTCGCTCGCCTGGTGACGATCACCATTCTCGCGCCGCTGCTGGTCAATGTGGTGGTGCGCTCCTATGGCTGGCAGACCATCCTCAACAAGACCGGCGCGCTCGCCTGGGTTCTGAAGCTGCTCGGCGTCAGCAATCCGCCGGTGCTGCTCTATACCGAATGGGCGGTGCTGATCGCCTGCGTCCACGTCTATCTGCCCTTCGTGGTGATGCCACTCGCGGGCGCCATAGGCCGGATCGATCGAACCGTGGAAGAGGCGGCACGGGTCGCCGGCGCGACGCGGTTCTCGGTATTCCTGCGCGTGATCTTCCCACTCAGCCTGCCCGGCCTTGCGGTGGGCGTGTCGCTGGTCTTCTCGCTCAGCGCGGCGGCCTATGTCACGCCGCAGATACTGGGCGGCAATTTCTCGCCCCTGCTCGGCACGCTGATCGAACAGCAGATCCTGACCCTCAACGACTGGCCCTTCGGCGCGGCGATCTCGACCCTGCTGATCGCCATGGTGCTCGCCTCCAACCTCATCTTCCTCAAGCTCGTCAGCCGGCGCTTCGCGCGCTGGACGGCCGGCGCACGGTGAAGGAGTCCGCGCGATGAACGAGACCGTCAGTCCGCTTCTCAAGGTCGTCGTCGGCATCATCCTGCTGATCGTGGTGGCGCCGCTTGTCGTGCCCCTGCTGATGTCGATCTCCGACACGCCCTTCATCGTGTTCCCGCCGCAGGGCTTCACGCTGAAATGGTATGGCGCGGTGCTGGCGAACCCGGAGGCACGCGCCAGCTTCCTGTTCTCACTGGAACTTGCCGCCATCGTCACAGGCGTGTCGCTCCTCCTCGGTGTCCCCTGCGCGGCCGGGCTCACCCGCTTCAAGCTTCCCGGCCAGGACGCGATCCTCGGCCTCATCCTGTCGCCGCTGATCGTGCCGCTGATCGTCACCGGCGTCGCGCTACTCCAGCTCTTCGCCATGCTGGGCTCGCGCGCCACGCTGCTGCAACTCGTCATCGGACACACGGTGGTATGCCTGCCCTATGTGATCCGCTCCGTGTCGGCGAGCCTGCTGCTGGTCAACCGCAACCTGGAGGACGCCGCCTCGGTGCTCGGCGCGCCCCCTCACATCGTGGCGACCCGGGTGATCTGGCCGCAGGTACGCCCCGGCATCCTGGCGGGCGGCATCTTCAGCTTCATCGTCTCGTTCGACGACTACCCGATCTCGATGTGGCTTGCCGACGGCAACCACTTCCCGGTGCCGCTCTACCTCTACACCGTCATCGAGCGCTCGTTCGATCCATCCATCGCGGCCATCGCCTCGCTGATGATCTTCTTCGCGCTGCTTCTCGTGCTCGTCATTGAAAAAGTCTTCGGACTCAGCCTGGCCCGGCTTGCGAGCTGACGCCTGCCTATACGCATAACCAGAACAGGGGACCTCGCATGACCACTCTTTCGCGACGTACATTCGGCAAACTCGCCCTGGGAGCCACCACCCTCGCCGCTCCCATGGGCTTCACCCGCAATGGCTGGGCGCAGGGCAAGGAGATCCAGATCGGCATCTGGGGCGGCTCGCAGGGCGAGTTCGTCAAGAAGAACATCATCCCGGCCTTCGAGAAGGATTTCGGCTGCAAGGTCACGGCGGAAGAGGGCTTCACCCTCGCCAATGTCGGCAAGATGCGGGCGACCAAGGCCAACCCGAAGTTCTCGGTCATGTTCATCGACGACGTGGCGATCCCGATCTGCAAGACCGAGGGCCTGATCGATCAACTGCCGAGCGCCGACATGCCCGCGCTCGCCAATCTCTATCCGCGCTTCGGCTTCGATGGCTGGGGCACCGCGCTCGCCATCTCGGTGGCCAGCATGTTCCACAACACCTCGATCACGCCGCCCGGCAGCTATGCCGATCTGTGGAAGCCGGAATATGCCGGCAAGCTGAAACTCGTCAGCCCGAAGAATACGCCGTCCGTATTCTTCCTGATCGTGGCGGCCGCCGTGAAGTCGGGCAAGCCATTTGCCGAAGCGCAGTATCTCGTCGACGACAGCTTCGACAAGGTCGCGGCGCTGAAGCCCAACATCATGAACCTGTTCGACAACGGCCCGCAGGCCGCCGCCGAGGTGGCGCAGGGCCAGGCCGAGATCGGTCTGCTGGAGCTGTCCAAATACATCTACCCCTACACCGCCAAGGGCGCGCCGGTGACGATGAGCTTCCCGAGCGAGGGCAGCTTCGCCGGCAACAACTGCCAGGTGCTGGTCAAGGGCGCGCCGAACAAGGATCTCGCCGTCGCCTTCATGAATCGCATGATCGAGCCCGCCGTACAGAAGGCGTTCTCCGAATACGCGCTGACCGCACCGCCGGTTTCGGGCATCGAATTCTCGGCGGAAACGCTGAAGTACATCGCCTACCCGGTCGAGGAGATGGACAAGCGCGGACTGTTCACGCCGGACTGGGAATACATCAACGCCAAGCGCTCGGGCTGGACCGAGAAGATGAATGGCATCTTCGCCGTCTGACATTGCGGGACCAGCAGGAGAGTACCAGATGGCGACATCTCAGGGGGCCGAGGTCCGCCTCACCGGCATCTGCCGAAGCTATGGCGATGCCCAGGTGGTGAGCGACGTGAATCTGAGGGCGTCTGGCGGTGAGATTCTCGCTCTGCTCGGTCCCTCGGGCTGCGGCAAGACGACGACGTTGCGGATGATCGCGGGGCTGGTGCAACCGTCGGCCGGCGAGATCACGATCGACGGCGCATCGGTCACCGGCCTGCCGGTGCACCGGCGAAACCTCGGCATGCTGTTCCAGAACTATGCGCTGTTTCCCCATCTCACGGTTCTGGAAAACGTCGCCTTCGGCCTCACCATGCGTGGCGTATCCCGGGCAGAGACCGCAAGACTGGCGCTCCAGGCGCTGGACCTCGTGCGCCTGACGGGCTTCGGGGACCGGATGCCGGCGGCGCTTTCCGGCGGCCAGCAACAGCGCGTGGCGATGGCGCGCGCCATCGTCTACCGCCCGCGCGTGCTGCTGCTCGACGAGCCGTTCGGCGCGCTCGACAAGAAGCTTCGCGAAGAGATGCAGATCGAACTGCGCCAGCTCTGCAACGAACTCGGACTGACCACAATCCTCGTCACCCACGACCAGGAAGAGGCGCTTGTCCTCGCCGACCAGATCGCGGTGATGCGCGGCGGGTGCATCGAGCAGGTCGCCGCCGCTCGCGCCATCTATGAGCGGCCGGTCTCGCATTTCGTCGCCGACTTCATCGGCACGTCCAACTTCCTGCCGGCCGGCATCGTCGAAAGGACCGGCGGGCGGACGGTTCTGAGAAACGCGCAGGGGCTGGTGTTCGAAAGCACCGTTGCCAATGATTTTACGGCGCAGGATCGCGTCGCGGTCGCCATTCGTCCCGAAAGCGTAAAGCTCACGCCGGGAGTGGCCCCGGCTGCGGCCAACACCCTCACCGGCACGATCCGGCGCAGCCTGTTCAAAGGGCAGATCATCTCGGTCTGGATGGAGATTGGCGAAGGAACGGAAATCGTCGTTTCCGTTCCCATCGAACAGGCCGGAACGACCAAGCCCGAGCCGGGTGAGGTCTGGACGGCGCGCTGGTCGCAGGAGCGCACGCTAGTGGTGCGCGAACAGTGAGCTCGATTCACCCGGATACGCCCCACGCGATAGGAATTATCGTGCCGTCGTCCAATCGCGTCGTCGAACGGGTGGCGCGCTCCATCCTCGACGATCGGCCGGGCATCGATGCCTGCTTCGCCCGCGTGCCCTATGCGGGCCATCCCCCGGATGGCTATGACATGGCCTCGTTCCGGCAGGCGGCATCCTTGCTCGCGCAGGCGCATCCCGCGGTCATTCTCTGGAATGCGACGCGCGGTGCCCTGATCGGCTTCACGCCGGATCGCCAGCTTTGCGAAACGATCGAAGGCGAGACCGGTATCCCCTGCGCGACAACCGCTCTGGCCACCGTCGACCTGCTGCGCCGCCGGAATCTGCGGCGGATCGGACTTGTCGCGCAAGGCGACGATCCGGACGGCGCACGCCTCAAGCAGACCTTCGCGCAGGAGGGCATAGAGATCGTGGCGGGGCATAATTTCGGCATCACCGACAATTTCGAGGCGGCCAGCGTCACGCCCGAGCAGATTGAAGCACAGGTCATCCGCCTCTCGACCGTCGCCGATCTCGATGCGGTGCTGATCTGGAGCACCAACCTGGCCGGTCACGGACTATCGGCCCGGCTTGGGAAACACTTGGGCATGCCGGTACTGGACTCGGCAGCTTTGGGAATACTCGCCGCGATGCCCTATGTAGCCGACTAGGGTCGGCCTCAACCGCCCCCCCTATGAGGACGGCAGCCATGACAGTGGCGACGTGGGACGTTCCGGCGAGTTTGTCATAGCGGATTGCGAAGCGCCGCCAGCCCTTTGGGCGGCACCACAGTCTCCCGCCTGCGGGACGGCGACGCGATGACGAGTTTGGCGTCCTGGCCGGCAATCGGTGGTCGAGCCCGTCCAGGAAGATCGTGAGATGCTCCGGCGCGAGCGGGAATAGGAAGGGACAAATCTCCCTCCCAATTTTCCTGCGGACGTCGAGCGAATGATGGACAAGCAGGCGACGCGGATCGAAGTGGCGGAGCGTGTGCCCCTATGCGCGCCAAGCGCGTCCGAGATCGGGAGGGGCGTCCATCGAGATGGAACTGCGCCTAAGCCACATCTTCTTGGGCAGCGCGCATGCGGGCGCGAAATTCGAACGAGCGGCCGCGCCGAAAATGGATCGGGATGGGCACTTTCATGGGTGGGGTCTGGCGCGGCTCGAAATAGAACGCGACCGGATATTCGCCAGGGCGCGCCACGGTCGCAGCCACCGGCCCAACCGCATGGATATTCAAAACCCGCTTGGTGAATTGTGCGATGGCTGCCTGGCCCGACGCGGCACTGACAGGTTCATGGGAAACGGCAGGAGAAGCGCCAAGCCCCTTGGGAAGATAGGTCGTCACATAGTAGTGGGTCATGCCAATCCCCCATCGAGCGGACCAAGGGCCGCAACTAACTGATCTGGGCTCGAGCCAACATGGCGTTTATCTGCTGCAGAACGATGGCTGATCGACGGAGAGCGGCGGCTCCCTCGCTGAGCAAAGCTTCAGTATCGGCGCCTTCGACAATTCGTGCAGGAGGCGAGGCAGACTGAGTCATGCCCGCATAGGCCGCCTTTACGCAAGGGAAGTCCAGCGCCAACTCTCTGGCACGAAATCCCATCTCGCGTTTCATGTCGCGTGCATTCGCCGTGCCTCGGTGAAGCCGCTGGAATCCAGCGTATCTGGCTGCAACACGGACGCGACAGGAAATGCCCCAGAGGGAGGATATTTCACAGGTCTATGAAGTCATTGAGGAAATGTTGGTAGCGGAGGAGGGACTTGAACCCCCGACACGCGGATTATGATTCCGCTGCTCTAACCAGCTGAGCTACTCCGCCCCAGGACCGGCGCTTGCCGCGCCGGCTGGAATGGCCCGCTTATAGGGAGCCGGGCCGAGGGCTGTCAAGCATCGACCGCGCTTCACACACGCTCAAATACCAGCAGTGTGAAAAACCCGATCGGACCGACGCGGCGACGGTCGACAAGGCGCAGATCCGAGCGACCGAGAATCCGGCTGATATCGAAATCCATGTGCCAGCCGAGCGAGGCCGACAGTGGCGCCAGCTTCTCGCCGAGCCAGCCGCGCCAGCCCTTCTGCTCGGGAAAATGGCTGACCAGCACGACGGCGCCGCCGGGCTTGGTGACGCGGGCGAGTTCGCCCATCACGGCGCGCGGATCCGGCACCACGGTCAGCACGAACATGGCCACCGACGTGTCGAAGCTGGCATCCGCCATCTGCAGGTCGCCGGCATCGGCGACTTCCAGCGCCTCGACATGATCGAGCTGGCCCGCCGTGACGCGCTCGCGCGCGATCTCCAGCATTTCCGGCGACAAATCGATGCCGGTGATGCGGTGTTCGGCGCGATAATGCGGCAGCGAAATTCCCGTGCCGACGCCGCATTCGAGGATGCGGCCGGGCGAAAGCTCGTTGACGAAGCTGACGGCGGCGCGCCGGCCGGATTCGAACACATAGCCGAATACCCGGTCATAGACCGGCGCCCAGCGCGCATAGGTATTGCGGACGGCGTTCTCGTCGATGCGGTTTGCCGACCGGCGCTTGCCGGCAAAGGATTTCCACTTGCGCGCGACGTCTTCCAAGAATTCCGGCATCACTCTCCCTCAAGCTGCGGCGACGGTATCCGTCACGATCAGGCGGCGAAGCGCCTGTTCTGCCTCGGCGTCGCGCTCGGCCCGGCTGATCCAGCCACCGCCAAGGACGCGAGCCCCTTCCCCCTGGCCGGCATAGAATACGCAGGCCTGGCCCGGCGCGACACCCGTCTCGCCATCGAACAGCGAGACCTGTGTCTCGCCATCCCTCTGCACGATCTGCGCCCGCTGCGGCGCGCGCGTTGAGCGGACGCGGGCATAGATCTCCATCCCGTCGGCGCCGATCGCCTCCAGCGGCGCATCGCCCAGCCAGTTGACGTTGCGCAGCACCAGCCGGCGGG
>Ga0182738_1000629_pt1 | contig 47053 bp, 30 predicted proteins | sample eDN5th30CBELigMG_FD_128876 | JGI IMG/M metagenome (GOLD analysis project Ga0182738, IMG submission 128876) | Enriched Miracle-Growth compost microbial communities from Emeryville, California, USA - eDNA 5th pass 30_C BE-Lig MG (version 2)... ... | reverse complement strand
CCAAAATGGTCGCACTCATCGCCGCCATGAGGAAACTCCTCACCATCTTGAACGTCATGATCCAAAATCAACATTCATGGAAATTTCAAACAAACTACCATTGACCTCCAAGACAGTCGCTACCTCACTGGCTGGCAGCGTCGTTTTTATGAGCACACTTGCCGCGATGGAGCGGATGTCACGCGTTGCATCGAGTAGATTCGCATCAATCCCGTGAAGCACGGCCTGGTGAAGCGGGCAATCATCTGGCCGTGGCCATCGTTTCATCGCTACGTTCGGGCTGGGAAATATCCAGCCGATTGGGGCCGGTCACCGGAGTTGTACGGGGACGAGTTTATTGGCGCTGAATAAAGCTGGGTCATGACCCAGCCTACGGGACTGAAAGAAAAGCTTGCACGTGGAGGCAAATTTGTAGGAGTTGCTGGCGAAGCGTTGCAGATTGGCCAGCAGAGAGTTGCTGTCTTTGATAGATTGACCGGAAAAATATATTACGACACATCTAGCGTTGGATCACACTTAGGAGTATTGCAAAGATTTAACTTGCCTGTATCAACGGGACGGTATGCTGGAGGATTTTTACAAGCAACTGACGATGGACGTCTTCTGTTTCATCCAGTTAGTGGAACCTTCCCATTCATGGATCCTGATCTACCCGCAAACATACTCGACCTTATTCGTGGCACTGGCGTCAGTATTACAGGACTATAAGCATGAATACAGAAATGGCACACAAGCTAGTACAAGACGCCCAGCGCGAAATCATAAACTCCGGCTGTTTCCCAAATAACTGGTGGCAACGCTATGCCCCATTAATTGAAACATCGCAAGAGCTGCCAAATGAACCCGACTGGTCAAAACGACTATTTATACCACTTCACCATGCGTCAACACATCTTATTCTTAGATACAACACATGGAGCATGTCAAACAAATCGCACAATCCAGAAACAGAGCAAACATTTGATAAAATTCAATTTCAAACAGAATGTTTTTTCTGGTCTTCTGTTGCGCAATTGCCCCGCTGGGATAAAATTGCAAGAAACACTTCAGGCTTAAGTACAACGGAGTTAAAGATAATCAACCTGTGCTTCGGAGAGGATAGCCCAGTTCATGAAAGCAATGAAAATGACGTATTCCGCAAATGGAAGAATGCTTACACGAATTGCATTAACGAAACAATGATTTCACACAAAGAAAAAGATCGCTGGCCAAAATGGCTGTGTGTTGCAATCCATTTTGCGGCATTTTATATTGACTTATTTCAATCCAGAACCGTTCCGGTTAATTTATACAAAGGATTGAGCAACAAAAATGATGCAAAGAGCGACTTTGTTGTTTCTCAGCTAAGCAGCAAAATATATAATCAGTCTGTGTTGGAGTTAATCAGATTTTGGCTGAATTCAACAAGCCTTCGTCGTGACATGACAGGGCTTCCAGATGCTGGCGAGCTACGCCCGCGTACCGGTCAGTTCATTTCCGTTAGGGCGATAAGTGAGATTTTTTTGCAAATTTCCGGCGACTGAAATTCAGCAAGCGTGGATCATCCGTATGGTCAAAAAAACCATCCTATCGGTCAGCTCTTTGGCAATTCAGTTTAAAGTCTTGGTCCGCAATTGTAGCCGTCTCTCTCCCACGGAGGACGACGACACGGAGGAGACAGACTTCCCTGTGTCGGTCCGGGTGGAGGATGGGCAGCGGTATGTCACTACCGGCACCAGTCACGTAGTCACGTAGGCTGGGTCATGACCCAGCTTTATTCGGCGCCAATAAACTCGTCCCCGTACAACTCCGGTGACCGGCCCCAATCGGACCGGGTGGCATTGCCAATCTTAATCGTATCTGGGATGCCATGGCGAGTGGCCCGTATAAATGTGTCACCAGCTTGGGGCCGGGTGCCCATGATGAGGTGGAATTTGTGTGCCACTGCTCTGTGGGCTCTGTGGGCGGTGCCGTATGGGTCGAGAGTTTGCTCAGCGACCCCGCCTCCCCGCATTCGCACTGCTCTGTGAGGCTCTGTGAGCGGTGGCACCCCAGAATGACATTCTCAGCCGGGGCTCCGGGCCGAGCCGCTCTTTTCTCTACCAGATTTTCCCCAATAGAACAGACTTGAGCGACTGATTGACGTTCCATCTGTTTCAATAGCGATACTCTCACATCACAAATCGACCAAAGAGCGTTGGTACATTGCGGGCGAGGGAAAGAAAATGCCGGGACGGTTTAGCGGACGTGCTTCCCGCAGGTGTCGGCCACTTCACCGACCCGTCCCGGCTGATTTCAGGAATGAACAGGGGTTTTCAAAAACGTTTCTGCAAAAATGTCGTATTCTATCCGCACTAGATATTTCCGATTCATTCAATGGCTTTGTTCGCAGCCTTCGAAATTGGCGATCCCGTCCGCCAACAAGAGTTAATCCAGCTGCTGGTTGTTGATTGGCGTGCAATCGCCGTGGTTCGGTGCTGAAGACAGATCGAACTGACGGAGATTGTCATGCACACGACGGAGTAGTGAACGCAGCATTTCCGTTTCCTGGATTGTCAGTCCAGTTGTGGCTGCTGAGCGGATTTTCCTGGCGCAGGCAGCAATTTGTTTCCAGACCGGTTCCGCTGCTGCATCAATTTTCACAAGTTTTTTACGTCGATCTTTCGGGCAAGAGCTTCGTTTGACCCAGCCTGCCGCCTCCATACGACTAATAATGCCCGCCAGAGTTGGAGCCTCCACATCCAGCCGACAGGCCAGTTCGCATTGAGACAATTCCCCTTTTTGAATCAGGCAGGCGAGAACCTGGGATTGTCGTTGTGTGATTCCCAATGGAGCCAGTTCCTGATTCAAAGCGCGGCAAAAAGCGATCGACGTAATCGTCGCCCAATATCCAACGCTTGCTTCAAAGTCATATTCGATCGCCACGGCAGGACTCTTCCGAATGATCTTTCGCGTTTCGACTGGTGAAACGCAACTCGCCGCGTGACGGAGCGCGGTCTTGCGCGGGGTGAATGCAGTCTAATAGTTAGCATGCTAACTGTTTATTTCGGCAGATGCCAGACAGAAAATCATCGTATGCGATTTTTTTTGACGAGACCGGCAAAAAAAGACATGACGCGCAGCGAGAGCGCAGCAACCTCGTATGAGCCAGACGCTGCTACGCCGGTTCCAGCAAACAACCAGTCCGACGACTTTCACCACGAGCTCAGGCCAACATGCTCTCGGCAGCAAATGTGCGAGAATTCGTCAGAACAGAGACACAGTCTCTCTATGGTTGCGGAGCCACCGATTCATCACTCACCCAGAGTCGATCAATCGCCATTTGACGATCCCAATCCTGTGAGCTGACAATCATGAGATAGACAATATCACCAGGAGCCGGAGCCGCTCCATCGCGGAGTTCAAAGGGAACACGCCGGTTGTCGCGCCAGGTCTCATTCTTTTTGAAGAGAGAAAATGGAACGCTGATAGTACGCCACTCATCCGCTGGAACGTGACTCGGCTTCAACTCCTGATATTCATAAACGCCGGTGATCGTGGAAGCTCTCAGCACCGGTCCTCTGACCACCAGTAGAATCTGATAGAATCCAGGGCGACCCATTTTGAAGCGCATATTGAAATGGCTTTGCTCCGTAATACGCATCAACCCTTCAGTCCAGGACTTGCGGGTATGTATGGAATGATGCGGCCAGTTTTCCAGCGGCTGCAGCAATGCAATCCCTTTCGATTCAGCGTCCCCCGCACTCCATATCCCCCCTTCCCAGCCATCCGGAATGCTCTGGGAAAAATCTTCCGACCAACTGGCTGGAACCACCGACAAAGGATTGACCTGCATTCCACGATCTCCGGACGAAGTGGTCCGTTCTCCCTGTCTCACCATTGCCTCTTTGCCATCCATGCGGCGGATCATGCGGACTTGTCCGCTTGAAACCACCAGATCCGTCGCAGCTGGCCCCGAAGAAACAGCCAAATCCGTCCCGACGACCTCGATTTTCGAATCCGGCGTCAGCACCAGTAAGGGGCGATCAGGATTTTGCGGTTTCACCGAAGCAGCGATGCTTCCCTGTTTGACAATGACTCGTTTCTGGTCGTCAACAATTTCAAAGATCGCTTCCGCGATTCCGGCAAGTTGGATCTGCGTCCCATCCTGAAAGCGGACTTTCACAGCAGAGACCTCGTCCATCAATTGCAGGATAGATCCGGATTTCAGCTCCATCCCGATCCCGGCGACTCGTTGATCCAGCGATGCCACTCCAGTCGATTCCACAATGGTGATCAGTGGACTCGGGGCGGGGTTTTGAGGAATCATGGGGGCCGACGCCCGGGGCGAAGCGGGGACCGAAGGCGGAGGACCAGCGGAGTCATTCTTGACCAGGGAGAAAAATCCTCCGCTCCATTGGTAGAAACCAACTCCTCCAACTGTCAGCACCAGCAGAAGAACCCCAGCCACGATCCGCCATCTTGACCGGCTTCTGTGTCCTCTGTCTGACCCTTGGAAAAAGAGAGAGAAATGGTCCGCAAGATTGACCAGAGTGCGGTGGTTGAGCACATTGGCCCGAAGTTCTGCCTCATCCAGCGCAAATTGGGCCAGACGCTCCTGAAACGCTGTTTCCCGAAGTGCGATCTCAACTTCGGTAAACTCATCCGATGTCAAGGTCCCTTCCAGGTATTTCGGGATGAGCAAGTCCCAGCGCGGGGAACCCTGCTCCGAACTTTGAGGTATCGAAGGAAATGAATTCATGGAAATGGGAAGCTTTCACGACAGACCGCTGCAGTCAGGAATCTTTCAGCGCGGCCTTCAGTCGGCGATCAATGCAATTTCGTAAGAGAACTCGGCCCCGATAAAGAGCCTTGCGAATTGTTTCTGATGGGCGATTGACTTCTTCTGAAATTTCTTGAAGATTTTTACGAGATCCAAACCGCAATTCAAATAAATGACGCATAAATGGAGAAAGTTTTTCCAGACATTTGACCAATGCCTGCGCCCGCTCACCATCAGGCAGATCACGTTGGGCAAGTTCGAACCCTTGTTCCAGCCGATCGATCGAGTCTTCAGACAACGTTAATGGCTGTCGATCACGAGATTTCCAATAAGCCTGAATTCGACGTCTGGCAATTTCCCGTGTCCAGGCGGAAAAATTCGTACCCAACTCAAACTGCCCCGCGCTCTCCACAACTGCCACGGAAATCTCCTGCAAGACCTCTTCCGCTGCATTGTAATCCCGCATCACTGCCAACACATATGCGAACAGGGACGTCCGATGCTCAATGAGCATCCGCAGCACCTGATTCTCCGGCTCTTTCAAGTTGGCAGATTCCCTGGGGATCGAACGTTCCCCCTCCATCAACGTTGCCGAAAGGGAGTCATCCGAATCGGTGGCTTCCGTGGTAAGGCGCATGAGAATAGGAGCTCTCTTCAAAAATTCGGGACAAATATTTTCTCGATCAGAGAAATTCCCAGCATAACCAATCTGAATCAAAAGATTTCCAGCAATTTTCACGTTCTTCGAAAAACATAAACAAACATTGTCCCGAATTCGATGCTTTCGTCCCTATTACACGACATTACTGAAATTCTGCACGTTTTTTTATGGATTGGCCTGCTTTGAAGAGCAATGGATTCTCTCTCGGGCAAGGAGAATGTGTTGTGGCTGTGAATTGGGTCAATCGTTTCGATTGAAGCATGAAAATCGGAGAACGGCATGCATAGACATTACCTTTTACACTTTGTACCTCATTCACAACGCAAAGGTTTACAGGCTGCTCGGGAAAGGCGAGTTGCATTCACGCTGATTGAATTGCTGGTGGTGATCGCCATTATCGCCGTTCTGATTTCACTTCTGCTGCCCGCTGTTCAGCAGGCCCGGGAAGCAGCTCGACGATCGGCTTGTCGCAATAATCTCAAACAGATTGGCTTGGCGTTACATAATTACGTGGACTGTTATAAAAGTTTTCCGATGTCGATGGCTGTGGGGTTTGGCCAGGCGGCCATTACTGCTGACCCAAATGTGGGTGGAGGGGTTGTCGGAGGTTGGTCCTGGGGAACCATGATTCTCCCATTCTTGGATCAAAGTGATACCTTTAATACCATTGATTTCAATCATCCTTTGGGTTGGTCATCCTCGTCAGATCCCTGTGCGGCAACGGGCAATAAGATTGCTCCTGGAGTGGTGCTCTCGGTGGCGCGTTGCCCCTCAAACAATGGAATGCCGAAAGCGAACCAGCAGTTCAATTGTGCGGAGGGGACTCCCTATTTTGTGCAATGGGAAGCCCTGAGCAGCTATGCGGGAAATAACGGTCCCTGGCGAGTCCAGCATAGTGAAAAGCCCCCTTTCCGCGGCCTCTTCGCATTTAATAGCCGGATTCAAATTCGTGACATCACGGACGGCACCTCAAATACGATCGCGGTCGGAGAAGTGAGTTACAGTCATGGTAAGGCGTTTGGTGGGATTACAAAGTGGTACGGAACTGTTCGGCCTCAAGATGGAACCTACTCGTCACGGAGTGAAGATGCATGGGTTCGTGCTGGAGTTGACAAGTTGAACGGGAACACTGGAACTCCTTTCAGTTCACCGCATAGCGGAGGGGGGCAGTTTCTGCTTGCCGATGGTTCGGTTCGCTTCATCAGTGAAAACATCCAGCATACCGCAACCGCTGAATACTATGGATGGAGTAAAAATCCTCGGGATGTCCCCGGAACCTATCAACTCCTGTTCTGGCGAGATGACGGCCATGTCATGGGGAATTTCTAATATGTTGCCAGATTGCGTGTTTTGAATAGATTGATTGGTGGGGATTCGCAAAGGAGAATGTTTTCTCGATCGAGAATTCACGACCCAGCTGTGGTACAGTGAGAAAGTGATTTGCATTTTTTACCCTGGAGAGGGGATTGTCCTATGAAACTGATAAAAAGGCGTCCGGGATTCACGCTGATTGAGCTGTTGGTGGTCATTGCCATCATTGCAGTGCTGATCGCCTTACTTCTTCCGGCTGTACAGAGCGCTCGCGAGGCTGCCCGCAGAAGTCAATGCAAAAACCACCTGAAGCAACTCGGTCTGGCGCTCCACAATTATCATGATATCCATAAGGTGTTTGCTCCGGGGAACATCTGCCGGAACAACCGGAGTTCAAATCAACTTGCCTGGGGCGCTCATATCCTGGCCCAACTGGATCAGGCAACGCTATTTAATGCTTTGGCAGACGACTTCAACCGAAGTTCAAAATGGACCGCCACAGATCCGGAGGAAGTCCGGACTGTCATTCCGGTGTTTCGATGCCCCAGTGATATTGCACCGAAAACCGCTGAGCACCTGGGCGTAGCAGGCATTTTTGATGCAACGTCCAGCTATTGTGGGAATGTGGGGGGATTTGTCCATAAAAAGAATGCTGAATTCATCGCAGGGAACTGGGACCAGTGGGGAGTTGGCAACGATCCCAACAATCCTTATGCCGGATCTGCAACTGGCATGATCTGGGGGAATGGGGCAGCGTCATTGGAAGACGTTTCGGATGGGACTTCAAATACGATACTATTAGGTGAAGTGACCTGGGAGAAATCCCAGAAAAATTTCCTGTTTGGCTCATTTGGCTCAGGTGGAACCTGTGGTCCTCTCGCAGATTTTCAAAACCTGCGCCTGGGCTGTTTCAGAATTAACGAAAAAACAGATGCAATGGGGGACTGGGGCTCGGAGCCGAATGCGACTTTGTCGAACAATGACCGGAAATTTGTCAATTACGGCTGGCATAGCATGCACACCGGAGGAGCCCACTTTGTCTTCGTGGATGGATCTGTCCGCTTTATCAGTGAAAATATCGATTCCGGTATGCCCGATTTTCCGACTGGGACGACGAACTTTAATATTTCGAATTATCTTAAAGGGATTGCTCAGGGAACATTGGGAAATGTTCCTTTGTTGTCCCGGCTGAGCTCCCGTAATGACGGGCAGGCTATTGGTCAGTTCTAGCGGTTCGTTGGAATTGGGGAGGGGAGGGGAGGGGAGGCTTCTGTCAAGCCGAGCCCTTCCAATGCATTGGTCATTCTGTAATTCCTAAGTCAGGCGAATCTCAACTTTAGTGAATTTCGACAGGCTGCTGAATGAAGCAATACTCCTCACTGGTTGCGGAAATAGATTATCGCCAATTGAAAACATCGTCCCATGTTCAGGGACGGTCACATTGGACGGCAAACCGCTGGAAAAGGGGTTGGTGGGACTTGTCCCCGTCGACCCCAATGTGGGCCGATCCGCCTCTGGTATCATCGAGAATGGCAAGTTTACCATTATGACGTCAGCTTCCGCTCCCGGAGCGGTGATTGGCAAATATCGGATCTCCGTCATTTCCAATGAAATTCCGGAGTCTCCACCCCCTCCGGATCAGCTTCCGAAGAGTTTGATTCCCGTAAAATATAACAACGTTATGACGTCTGGTCTGGAAGTGGAAGTTGCTAAAGGAATGTCTCCGGTGGAAATCATGCTGAAGAAAGAGTGATGGTCATCAGTGTTTAGTGTCACTGTTAGTTGAGTGTCATTGGTGTAAAGCATCCTCGTTTGTGCAGTGCCGAGTCGGATTTTGCAAGGTGATCATATGAAGTCGGTCGTTGTTCGATGCCGGCAGTGTCAGACGAAAAATCGAGTTTCATTTGAACCTCGCAAGCAGTGCGTGTGTGAAAATTGTGGAACCCCGTTTCGGCTGCCCGCTGAACTTGTTGTCGCTCCTGCCCGGTCGAAGCCGGAAGTCAGCGTTCCTCGTCGCCAGCCTTCTCCACAGGCGGTTATCGCCAGGCCAGTGAAGAAGCGAAAACCATCCAAACGCCGTCCAGAGAGCCGGACTTATCTGGTACCGGGCCTGATCCTGATGATCGTCGTCATGGGTGGACTGTACTGGGGAATGTCACGCAGTTCGCAGTCCGTAACACAAGCTTCCGAGAAGAAGACATCTTCAGACTCCGCAGACTCCTCCTCAGCGCCAATTCTCTCGCAAGAGCATCCGCAGGAAGCAACGCTGGCGGAAGTGGGATTGGAGGAACAGCCTGTCAAAGAACTGGAGCCCTCTCATCAGAATCCGCCTGTCCAGCTGGCAATGAATGAGGCCACCACTCCAGCAGCACCAGCTCCGGTATCGACCACACCTTCCCCCTCATCGTCTTCCTCTCTCATCGCTGATGAATCCGGTTATCGCCAAATCGTGGCCCCGTTTATGAAGACATACTGTCTGGGATGTCATGGTCCGGAAACTCAGGAGGCAGATTTTCGCGTTGATGCGGAATTCCTGAAAAACAATTTCTCAGAACTGGCGGCCAAGCAGCGCTGGGGAGAGATCGTGAATGTCCTGAACAGCCACGAAATGCCCCCCGAGAGTGAAACACAACCCGATCCGAAAGATGTGGCCCGTGTTGTGGACTGGATCACCGGTCAGATGGTGCAAGCCGAAGCGTTACGTCGAGACTCTGCCATTGTCCTCCGTCGCCTGAATCGGCAGGAATATCGAAATACCATTCGAGATCTGTTCGGAATCGATTTTGATGTCGCAGCTTTTATGCAAGATCCATTAGCAGGCGGATTTGATAATAATGGTTCGGCATTAACGATCTCTCCATTACATCTTGAGATTTACTACAACGCTGCCCATGCGATTCTCAATCGTGTGCTGGTGGAAGGGAAGCGTCCGCCGGTGCTGCGCTGGCGATTTCAACCGGAGTCGGGACATTCCGATTCCAATCGTGTCACTTATGATAAACAACGAATTATCGTCAATAGTGGTAAGCCAAATCGCGACGAAGGAGACTTCGTTGTCGTTCATACCGATTCCTGGGATCGGAAGATCAACGTCCGAGATTTCCAACTTCCCTATGAAGGTGAATACATCATTCGCATTCGGGCAGCCGGGACCGTGCCGACCCGGGCCGAGGTCGTGGAATCTGCACGAGCCATTTTACTGGAGCGGATGGAGAAACAGACCGTCAAACAGCCGGATCGGGTGGAATCACACAAGCGGCAGATGGAAAGGGATCTGGAACATTTCAAAACGGACCGCATGTATGATTACGGTCCTCCACGGCTGAAATTTGTGCAAAGCCTGGGAGGCCAACCGCATGTCATTACGGAATTTGACGTGACTGCTCCGGTGGCCAAGCCACGTATCTATGAAATCCCTTTGCGTTTCACGACGGAGCGGGCGGGGTTTAACGTGGAATATGCCTATAGCATTCCAAAGGCTCTGGAGAATTTCTGGTTTCAAGGCAATGATGAATTTGCCCGTCCAGAACTTTGGGTCGACTGGATCGAAATTGAAGGGCCGATCTATGATTCCTGGCCCCCTTCCGTTCATCGCAATCTTATCTCGGAAACCATTTCCAGAAAGGCGGACGAGAGGCCAGCTGCGAAGAAGATTCTGGCGAGATTCATGAAACGGGCGTATCGTCGCCCGGTGACGGATCGCGAAATCGACCAGAAGATGCAGCTCTTCGATCTCGTCCGGGAAGAATCCCCTTCGTTTATTGAAGCGATGAAAACGCCGCTGATTGCGGTGCTGGTTTCTCCTCAATTTCTCTATCTGGCGGAACCCGCCGAGATCACTCCTGAAGCCAGTGCCGTGGCTTCCGGGCGGCAATTAAGCGACTACGAACTGGCGACGCGGTTGTCATACTTCTTATGGTCATCCATACCGGACGAGACGCTGCTTCAACTGGCAGAATCGGGTCAGCTTAAAAACCCGCAAGTGATGTCGGAGCAGGTGGAACGAATGCTGGCAGATTCCAAATCGTCTGCATTTGTCGAGAATTTTGCCGGTCAATGGCTGGGCCTTCGTGAAGTTGGAGCCAATCCTCCGGCGCCGGATCTTTATCCCCGGTATGACCGGCATCTGGAACTGTCGATTGTCGGGGAGCCATTGGCTTTCTTCACAGAGATTATGAAAAACCGGCTCAGCGTGATGAACTTTGTGAAGTCCGACTTCGTTGTCATTAACGAACGCCTCGGCCGGTTTTATGGGATTCCAGGGGTGACGGGGGACACGTTTCAGCGGGTTGCCGTGCCGGAAGGAGTTCATCGGGGAGGCATTGTTACGCAGGCGTCGATGTTGACGACGACTTCAAATGGAACCCGGACTTCACCGGTGAAACGGGGAACGTGGGTGATGAAGAACCTGTTGGGAATTGATCCAGGCCTGCCGGTGGCGAATGTGGGAGAGATCGCTCCCAAGGTTCCCGGGATTGACAAGGCCACCGTCCGGCAACGATTGGAGATTCATCGAGAATTACCCCAGTGTGCCCGTTGCCATAACAAGATCGATCCCTTGGGATTTGCATTGGAGAATTTCAATGCAGCAGGAGAATGGCGTGATCAGGAAGGGTTTGGTTACAAGGGACGGATTAGTCAGAACGATCCGGTCATTGATGCTTCGGCCAAGCTGATCGACGGCACGGAGTTTGTGGGAGTGAACGGGCTGCGAGATGTCTTAACGGAAAAGAAAGAACTGTTTTTGTCCTGCCTGACCAGCAAGTTGCTGGCTTATGCCCTGGGACGGGAACTCGGAATTGCGGATCAGGTGCACGTGAAAGCTGCTGTGGCTCATCTGCAGCAGAATGAAGATTCGCTGCCCGCATTGATCCAGTTCATCGTGGCTTCGGAACCGTTCCGGACCAAATGATCGCCGGCATTGACCAGATTGTTTCAGCGAAAGATCGTAAACATGTCCACGTTTTCTGCTCCAGTCCTTTCCCGTCGGCATCTGTTGCGTGGTCTCGGGGCTGCAATTGCACTCCCCTGGCTGGATGCCATGCAACCGCGGGCATCTGCAGCGCCATCGACATTCAAGCCGTTGGGGAAATCGAACGGCGCCCATCCTCGGATGATCTGTTGCTATGTTCCGAATGGCGTGAACATTCTGCAGTGGGTTCCTGAACAATCCGGTCGTAACTATGGCCTGTCGCCGACGCTGGAAGCTCTTAAAGAACATCGCAACGACTTCACGATTTTTTCCGGACTGGGGCATCCCGCTGCCACCGGCGGACATAGCGGAGCGGATACCTGGCTGACGGGAGCGGATCTGGCCGCGGTGCCTGGCAGCGATTACTCCAACGCCGTTTCCGCAGATCAGATTGTGGCAGAAGTCCATGGGAAACAGACACGGTTTCCTTCTCTGCAGCTGTCCGACGGCTCTGGAACAGGCTCGGCTGGTCATAGCCATACCTTGTCCTTCAATCATAATGGAATCCCACTGCCGGCGGAGAATTCGCCCAAACGATTGTTCGAAAGGTTGTTTGTCCCTGATACAGCCACAGACCGGGAAGCCACATTGCGGCGGTATGCAGAACGGCGGTCGATCCTGGACAATGTCCTCTCGGATGCAAACTCCCTGCATCGTCGGCTGGGGGCCAGCGATCAAAGAAAGCTTGATGAATACTTGAACTCGGTTCGTGAGACAGAACTGCGGGTCGGGCGTTTGCAGGAATGGGTTGATATTCCCAAACCTGAAGTCCCTTCGAAGGATCTGCAACTCGGTATGCAACCGGGGAATGGACATGACCGTCCCATGTGGATCGACGTCATGCTGGAGATTTCTTATCTCACATTCCTGACCGACACGACTCGCGTCATTACCTATGAATGGTCTCGTGAAGCAGGCGGATTTGGCGGAGGAGGCGAGAACCACCATGAACTTTCTCATCATGGGGGAGACGCGGGGATGCTCGAGAAACTCGCCAATATCGATCGGTTCCATTTACAGCGTCTGGCCCGTTTCCTGACATTCCTTAAGCAGACCTCGGATGGGGAAGGGAATATGCTGGACCATACGATGGTCTTATTTGGTTCCGGCATGAACTCCGGCAAAGGAGGAGAGCATTCTCCCAGAAATCTGCCACTGGTTCTGGCAGGTGGTCACAAACTGGGGCTCCAGCATGGTCAACATCTGGCTTTTGACGAAAAGAATCATCCACCATTGAATAATGTCCTGTTGACGATGATTCAGAAAATGGGAATCGAAACAGAAGCCTTTCATGACTCCACCGGGACGCTCAACGGCCTGACATGAGAGTGAATCTGCCTGCCAGGGCACTAGCTAGAGCGCATTACTTCCGTACTGTCCGCCATACACGTGGACACTCGCAGAGAGAATCCAACGATGAATCGGACGATGCGGGGTTAATCCGTTCTAGCCCAAGTTGCTCTGGCCTGGGCTCGCGTTTCGCCTGATGAAAGGTAATTCGCCGAATGGCGGAACGCGGCCTGTACGCGATCATGCGCTCTCACAACCTGTTGAAAAGAGCACAGACAGAAATGTCTGTGCCACCCGATATTCCTGATTCATCAGGGTGTGTCGACATTCCTCTTTCGAAGAAATACAGGAACTGCAATACGGTTTGAAGACGGTTCCTGGTCAACAGCTTTTATCGCGCTTTTATTCGGGCTGCCTGCGTTGGCGCAGCATCAGCAGTCCTTCGCAAAACTCATCGAGAGTGAGTCGGCCGTCGTTGTCGGTATCGATCTGGGAGAAGGAATCTCGCAATCGTTGTGGCGCTTCTGCCGAAGTGATCCACCCGTCTCCATTGGAATCGATCCGGCGAAACAGCTCTCTGGGGACCGACATGGCTTCTCCCGAACTTGCTCCCCGTATGCTCTCTCTCCGAGGCAAATCGCCATCATCCGGACGTTGTCCAGCGGGGAAGTCTCCTCTTTCTTTTGCGGGAATTTCTCTGCTGGGAAGCGGGATACCGATCAATTCCCATTGACTCAACTCACCATCAGCATTGGTGTCCAGTTGTTTGAAGACTTGTACGGCCTGAGCCCATTCCGCAGCATTGAGTGTTCCATTCCCGTCCTGGTCCAGCAACCGGATCAAAGCGAATGGCCGTCGCAGAAACTGAGTCCGGTCCCCTTCGATATGCGTTCCCTCCGCCGTTCGATCCCGTTCCATCCAGTTTCCGTTGATGGACGGCTCGTCTTCGTCTCGATGTGGAAATTCCCGCTGTGCTTGTGCGCGTAACTCTTCCAGCGAAATGGCGTCGCGTCCCAGTCGATCGAAGACGGGTGCCAAGCGCTCTCGAGCAGATTCTGGAAGTTCCTCTCGTGAGATTTTTCCATCATCATTTTTGTCGAACCGCTTGAGAATTTCATCCAGATGAAGTTTCTGTTCTGGACCGCGTGACGGGGCGTCGCTCGTTGTGGGAGCTTTTTCCACGGTCGGACTGGCCAGCGGTTCGGATGCTTCCAGCGGATCTCCTTTCAATGCGACCGCAAACTCTTCCAGCGAGATACTCCCATCCCGATTCTTGTCTCCCAGCCGGAGAATTCTTTCGAAAAAGCGATACTGGCCTTCTGGAATTTCGTCCGTCACCAACTTCCCGTCTCGATTCTGATCCAACAGAGCAAACAGATCTGCCGGAGAAATCTCCTGTGCAGAAGCGGTGGGATTGACCCCCAGAATCAGTATTCCGATGGCCCAGAACAGACGTTTCACAGTTTCAGTCCTTAATTGAATTTGGACAGGGAGGGGACGGGGAAGAAGCGAAACGACAAATCGCGTGAAGAGAATTCGACACCCATTGCTTCTTTCTGTCCTTTTTCCCCTCGAATGATCGAACACCATGAATGATTGAACACCATAGATTGAGATTTGTGTCGCCAATTCCGCAAATCACGCATTCTTCCGACACAGCAGCAGCAGTGAAACCGTGACATTCCCGTGACAAATCAGCGATTTCAACAAGTTTCATGTGAGAAACTTGATTACTTCAGGCCGATTCACCATATAATAGGCTCAATTGTTTTGTCTTTCTTGCGTGTTGCAAAGTGGAGTGTTGGAATGGCTTTGGAAACATTGGAGAAAACAAGCGAGCATGAACGGGTCAGCTCCCCGGTTCAAGGTTCCCGGGAAGAATCCGGTGTGCATTCGTCAGTCAGACCCATGCGAGCGGTCGAAGAGTTGAATGATTTCAGCTATCGTCCGGTGCCCGTCCTGGCTGCGGCCGGGCTGGTGCTGGCGCTACTTTCTTCTGTGGGTGTGTTTGTCTGGCTGGTGTTGCCACTCTGCTTGCTGGCCTTTCTAATCAGCGGTCTGGGGCTGCTCATGATTCGCCGCTCCGGAGGGAGTTACGGGGGAACAGGAGTTGCCTTGGCTGGACTTTTTCTGTCAACAACTTTTTTTCTGGGAGGGATCGGTTTTCAGGTTTATACCTATCGCACGGAAGTCCCCCAGGGATACGAGAGGATCAGCTTCGTCAAAGATATCTCCGACAAGCGGATGCGCCTGGAAGATGGAAAAATTTCTCCTCCTCCTGAGGTCGCCGCCTTCGATGGTAAAAAAGTCTTTCTGAAGGGATACATCTATCAGACCAAGCAAACGACGGGGCTGCATTCATTCCTGTTTGTGAAAGACAATGCCAGTTGCTGCTTTGGAGCCAACCCGGAGTTGTGGGATCGACTGGGCGTGGTGATGGCCGGGGAGAAAACCATCAATTATCACGCGGGCAAAGTTGCGGTGGCCGGCACCTTCCATATCAACCCGAAATTCGATCCAAACGGCGAACTGGAACCGATCTACATTGTCACAGCTGACCAGTTTACGACACGTGTCAGCGATTTTTGATGCACCAGAACCCCTGAGCTCATGGCCGGCAATGTGTTGTCGGAATCTGCAGCAGAGTGTTCACCCCGCCTGTTTTGGATCTTACCTGGTTGATCCAGGAAGCCCCCCACGGATGGAACCCACGTTTTCAAGGAGCCCCCCATGCTGAGGCAGCGACTTCATCTTTCACTGGTTTTAGGAGCCTCTCTTCTCGTTGGGTGCACCGGCAGTCAGGATGAATATCGGCCTCTGACTGAATCGGAAGTCTCTCCGATCACCTCGCCTGCTGCCGCCGAACAAGAACAGAATCCCCTCGCCTCAGACGGGACTGTTGCCGCCCAGATCGCTTCAGACATTCCCGCTGTTCCGGGTCCAAGTGGAGAAGACTCTGCGCCGGAAGCGGTGAACGATCCCACCTCAGAGCCTCAATTGGAAAAGCCGGCTTCCATCTCCGCCAGCGATGCGAAGATCATGGATGCCGCTCAGTCGGCGGGGAATTCAAAAACAGATCTCGGTGCCGCTCCAGATTTGTTGGCATCCACGACACCGGCTGAAGCCTCAATCACACCATTGGCGTCGGCTTCCAGGCGTGAAGGCATGCGCGGCAGTCTACTCTCCAAACCTGCTGCCCAACCGCTGGAAATCAAACTCCTGATCCCCACTAAAGAATTCACTCAGGAAGGCAAAACCAAGGCGCTTCGAGTCACCTTTGATGACCTGGATCTGCTCAAGGTCTGCAACATGGAACCCGTGGCGCCGGATGTGATGAACTATCTGCCGGACTGGCTGAAAAATCTCAATGGCCAAAAGATTATTCTTCGCGGCTGGATGTTTCCCTCCGGCCGTCAGGAGGGGATTTCCAGCTTCATGTTTGTGCGAGATAACGGGATCTGCTGCTTTGGACGAGACCCGAAAGTCTATGATAAACTGGCAGTGACCATGCACCCGGGTAAGACGACCAGCTATATTGCTGGACGTCCATTTGATGTGGAAGCCACCCTGCTGATTGAACCAGATATTGAAGGCCCCGAAGAGGGGATGTGGTGGCTGTACCACCTTGAAGATGCCCGCGTGATTGACCAATAAAACTGGTCGATGAAGCCGGCCGGGAACCAATTTCAGCCCTGTTCATATGTGTTCTTATCAAGCAGGACAGGGCATTTGAGAACAAAATTGCAGGAGCATCCCTTGCAGAACATCCTCTCCCTCATCACCGCGCGTGTCAGCGGTGTCGCCTTCCTCATCGCAGCCCTGCTCATCAGCACCGTGGCCCTGGCTTGTCCTTTCTGCAGTGCTCCATCACTCACTTTGAGTGAGCAACTGGCTGCTGCACAATCGGCAATCCTCGTTCAGTGGGCCGGTGGGAAAGATGCAAATCGTGACGAAGGATTCACCGGCACAACCGATTATGAAGTGCTGCAAGTTGTCCGGGACGATTCCAAGCAGTTGAAAAAAGGGGACAAGGTGACCGTCGATCGTTATCGCACCGGCAAGGCTGGTGACCTGTTTTTGCTGCTGGGGACAGTGGTTGAGGACGCGACTGAGTGGAGTAGTCCGCTGGAAGTTTCAGAGACCAGCTTTAACTATATTTTGCAGGCCCCCAGTAAAGAAACGCCGACCACAGAACGACTGGCCTATTTCATGAAGTTTCTGGAGTATTCAGACTCCATGATTGCCACGGATGCATATTCCGAATTCTCAAATGCGCCCTATGACGAGATTGTGCCGCTGGCAGACAAGATGCCACGTGAGAAATTGCGAACATGGTTAAAGGATAAAGACATCAGCCCGACCCGGATTGGACTTTACGGTCTGATGCTGGGATTAAGTGGACATCCGGAAGATGCGGAGTTTCTCAAAGCCATTGTCCTGGACGAGCCGGAAGATTTCAGGCTGGGGATCGATGGCGTGATGGCGGGATATCTTCTCTTAACCGGCAAAGAGGGCCTGGATGTTTTGAATCAGGCCAAACTGGCAAATACGCAGGCTCACTTCAGCGAAACCTTTGCAGCCATGCAGGCGTTGCGTTTCATGTGGACCTATGGCAAAGGTCGTATCCCCGCCGACGATCTACGGCACTCCATGCGATTGCTGCTGCGAAGACCAAACCTGGCCGATCTGGTGATTGTGGATCTCGCCCGCTGGAACGACTGGTCCACCATGCCCGAACTGATGACGCTTTACGATAACAAAGACTATCAGGTTCCCAGCGTAAAAAGAGCAATCGTGCGATTCATGTTAATCGCCGAAAAGGATGCTCCTGCAACCAGCGGCTCAAAAGCACCGGAACACGTTGCCGCTGCAAAAGCCAATCTGGAGATTCTCCGGGAGAAAGACCCCAAAACCGTCAAAGCCGCCGAACGATATTTCTTCGATTAGAATAAGTTGCTCAGGCCTGGCCGGGTCCGTACCGCGCGCGTTTCGACTGCTGAAAGGGGACTCGCCGCGTGGCGGAACACAGCCTGTGCCGGGTTAATGCGCTCCAGACCTTAACAGCCTGTTGAAGTTCAGGAGTGCGAGGCTTCTGCCGAGTCGCGAATCAGGGAAAGCGTGATCTCTCGTGCGGCTCAGCAGAAGCTTCGCCCGCCCGGAATCTCAACCAGTTTGTCAAAAGCGAAAACCCTGGGTGGAGAAAAGGGTTCAGAATGGAATGGATGCAAAGATGAGCAAGGGAATGCGGAAGTCGGTTCTGGCTGCGCTGGCGCTATTGCTGCTGTTTTTTTCCCCCCGATTGTGGCAAGCAACCATCTGGGGCTGCCCGTTTTGTGATGCCCCCACAACAACGCTCAGCGAACAATTGGGAACCTGCCATGTGGCTGTCCTGGTAAAATGGGTCTCCGCCGAAAAGCCCGCTGCCATGGACTTTGCGGAAGGGACAACAACCTATGCCGTGCTGGCGTCTATCGGTCCGGGCGCAGCCCAGTATCCCGTCAACCACCCGATTGTTGTTCCGCGTTACATCTCCGGTCGCGCAGAGGATGAGTGCCTGCTCTTCGGTTCTCTGAATGATGAAAAGCTTGCCTGGGGGCTCCCTCTCCCGATCAGCCGTGACTGCTGGAAATACATCATTTCCGCCCCAGCGAAAGAGTTGCCGGTGAAGGACCGGCTCCCGTTCTTTCTCGCTCATCTGGAACATGCTGATCCCGAGATCGCCATGGATGCGTACAGCGAATTCGCCGGGATTCCTTATGAAGAACTGAAAGCGATTCGAAAACAGCTTCCCCGGGAAAAAGTGATCGCCTGGTTGCAGGACCCGTTCACGATTCCCACTCGCAAAGGACTCTTTGGTCTGATGCTGGGACTCTGCGGAACTCCCGCAGACGTCCCGATGATGGAAGCCATCATTCGCCTGCAACCGGAAGACTCCCGAATGGGAATCGACGGCCTGATGGCTGGATACCTGCTCTTGACCGGAAACAAGGGACTCCAGCAACTCAGCCAGTGGAAGCTGGATGATCCCGCCACTCCCGATCATGAAATTTATTCTCTGTTGAAGACGCTGGAGTTTATGTGGACATATGGCCGTGAACATGTCGAGCCCGCACAATTGCGTCTGACATTGCGGCAGATTCTCGTCCGGCCGCAACTCACCGGTCTGGTGGTTCTCGATCTGGCGCGCTGGCAGGACTGGGAAGTGATGGATCAACTGGCCGGCAGCTATGGACAGGAACCGTATGCCGATGCCCATCCGCGGCAGTGCATTGTCCGCTACTTGCTGGCCGCAGCCAAAGATGCTCCGGCTGCCGACTCCACCGGGATCGACTATCGTGCCAGGGCGAAAGATTATCTGGCGAAGATCCGTGAGCACGATCCCGCCACGGTGAGGTATGCCGAACGCTATCCGTTCGATTAGAGCACGTTGCTCTGGCCTGGGCTCGCGCAAGCAAGTTGCTCTATTTCAGGCCGACTCCCAGGAGACCGGATACGTCTTCCCGGGTGAGACCGGAATGAGACAACTTGAGTTGTTCCGGTCTTGATGCGTATGCCAGTCTCAGTGGATTCAACTCCTCTGCATGGTCGACATTCATCCCGTATATGGAGAGCGGGGCAGGGAAGGCTGATGCGGAAAGTCCACCCAGTCCGCCATATTTTAAGGCGCCGGGGACCATGTTTTCATCGCTGTTCTGTTTGATGCTGAAGAATGAAAACCCCTGGAGATCGACCACCAGTTGATCGACGGCATCCGTCGGTAAGGCCTGCTGCGCCAGCAGTGTCCAGAGACCTGCTCTTCCGGTTCCCACCAGCGACACCGGACCATATTCTAACTTTTGCAATGCCTGAACGACCGCCTGAATATCCCGTGCACGCTCGGCCAGCGGAGTCCGGTTATAGCCATAGATAAAACCGGTATATTCCTTATCAGCAGTTTTCGAAACGTGCGCCGGTGAAGAGGTTTGAAAACGGGCGGAGTACAGATCTTTTCCTCCGGCTTCGTTTCCAGTCAGAAACAGGTCTGCAGCAGCTACGGCATATTCCGCATCCAGCAGCTTCTGAACTGCTGGATCGACCTGCCCGTTCTGGCTATACAAATGGGACATGCCGGCTCCGTCCAGCCAGAGCACAACCTTGTCGGTCTTGTCGGTGTTCTTCGGAACGAGGAGCGTGACAGGCACCCGGGCATGGTCATAGATAACAACAAAATGTGGCGAGGGTGTTGCTACCTGTTCTTCGTCTGCCAGGACTCCTGTTCGCTCAATGTTCACATCCGCATGCATGGCAGGCAGCAGGACACGTCGCGCTCCGGCGATCACCGTCTGATAGTAATCAGCATCACCATTCAGCAGGCTTTGAAATGCCTGCCGGTCACGCTGACGCAATTGTTCACGAAGTTCCGGTTCGCGCAGTGCATCCGCAGGCCGGGGATGTTGAGTGTCGAACACAGTCATTTCGTCACGGGTGAGCGGCCAGTAATCCGAGACTTGAACAGGCACCGGCCGCTCGAGTTGTAAATGTGTATTGAACCATTTCAGCATCAGTTCCCGCGAGACCTGATTATAGTTATGAGGAAACTGCGGAAAGGCTTTGGCATAAACTAAGTCAGCCTGTCCGTAGAGTCCATAAACCTGACGTAACTCCGGATAACCTTTCGTTTCGATATGAATGGTCCAGTCGTTGGCGCCGCTCATGGCCATGGGGCGCGGAGCGGTGAGTGCGGCAATGGCAATATTATTCAGCCCGACACGGAGATAGTCCGCGTTTTCACAAATACAGCCTCCCTGCATCCCAGTGGAAACCATCACGGCAGGAAAAGAAACACTCACTCGCGGATCGATCGCCGAAAGTAAAAATGTCTGCGTGCCTCCCCCGCTGGCGCCGGTGACACCAATTCGTTGACCGTCGACATCCGGCAAAGCGGACACAAAATCGAGCGCACGAATGGAATTCCACGTCTGAAGTCCAAGTTTATGATGCAACCAGAGTGCAGCATCCGCATCGGCAAATCCGCCTCGATGCTCCAGTGGACCATTATCGGCATAGCCAATCATATCATAATGAAAAACGACACATCCCATTCGGGCAAGTTCCACCATTCGGGCCTGCAAAGGTGAAAACGCCCCCGATGCAAACTGCTCCGCACCGGCAGCCATCTCATGAACGATGGTTTTCGAGTCAGTTGCCATAAATCGGCCATCCGGCCAATGGCCATGCGGGCACAGGACTGCGGGAACCTGACCGTTGACGTTTTTGGGACGATAGAGATTGCCGGTCACATATAATCCCGGCAGACTGGCAAAGTAAACTCGTTCCACGGTGTAATCGCCGCGATCAATCAGCCCATGGATGACCGGTTGCAACGGCGTTTTCTCCGGCATCGGCCAAAGTCCGCAAGCAACCAGGACCTGCTCCCGAATCTGCTGAGACAGGGTCTCCCATTCGGCCAGTGTCGCGGGAGGAGTCCAGGGATGATCCGCATCATAAATTCCGGAAAGCCGGGCCGAGCGCTGATCCGGAATCAGTAATGGTTTCAATTTCTCCGTCCAGATTTCGTATCCTTGTGGAGTCATATGCAGACCATCGTTCTTTAATAATTCCGGTCGGGGTGCTCCTTGTTCATCGAGCATGAGCGGGACGATATCCAGAAAAGTCAGGAGCGGATCTTTTTCGCATTCCGCCTGAATCAGCCCATTGGCTGCCCGAATCTGCTCGATGAGATGCCAGCGGCTCGAACTCGGTTTGATGGCGATGTAAATCAACGGAGTCCCGGGCAATTGCTCGTGCATCAGCGACACCAGCTGCATAAAATCATCCCGTACTCTTTCTGGAGAGCGTTTTCCAGCAACATCATTATCGCCTGCATAAAAGACCACCTGCCGCGGACGGTAAGGCAAGACGATACGCGGAAAATAATGCACGGAATCCGCAATGATCGAACCGCCAAAACCTCGGTTCAGCACATCCAGCATGGGAAAGGAATCTTGCAGTTTCCAGAGGCGGATACTGGAACTCCCCAGAAACAGAATCTGTCCCTTGGCGGGAGGATGCTCTCGATCCGCCTTCTCAAAGGCATCGATCTCCCGGGTAAAACGTGCGGGGTCTGGATCAGCAGCCCGTACGAGCGGGGAGGCCGTCAAGCTGGTGGTGAACAGGGCCATCGCAACAGCCCATGAGAGACTGTGACTGCGAACGTCAAACATCGTATTTCTCCGCAATTAAAGTGCATTCACCCGTATGGGTCGGGTCCTGCCACGCGGGAGACGGTAAGCAATCAGTCCAAACATATTCACCGCGGGCTCGGGCGAGAGCAATTTGCTCCAGCAAAATCAAAGTTGTCAGATGCGACTCTAACTCACGCCACGCAGCAATTCCATCAAACCAGGATCTTTGTGGTGCGACCGGCGAGAACAGGTTGCTCTCGCCAGGGACCGCGCAGCGCGTTTCGAGAGATGAAAAGCTGTCTGCCGCGCGGCGAGACGGCGCAGGCAGGGGGTGAATGCGCTCGATCTCTGCCGGTGTTTCGGATGACTTCGAAACCCGTTAGCGCGTCAGCACGTCAATCACATCCATGGAAGAATTGGCCTCCAGCAACTGCCGTGAGATATCAGGGTTTCCCATGATGCTGGCGATCTTCCCGAGCAGCACCAGTTGCAATTCCGGCTTTTCCGCTGGAGTCACCAGCAGGAACACAAAGCGGACCGGGTCGGGAGACTGCGTATTAAAAACAATTCCATTCATGCTGTGCCCAAACACAATGACAGGTTTCCTGAGCCCCGGACAGCGGGCGTGCGGAATGGCCACTCCCATGCCGACATCGGTTGAAAACTGGTGTTCACGTTCGATGGCGTCTTCCGCGATATGGGCGTTTCGCGGCAGGGAACTGGCAGGAATGAGTGAAGTCAGTTCCTGAATGGCCTCGTCCGGTGTCTCGGCCAGCAGGTTGCTCTTTACTCCCCCCGCCTGTAGTGCATCACCCAGTGAAACCTCAGCTTCACGCGGATACTCATCTTCAATTCGTCCGATCACCTGTTCTAACAGATCTTCCAGCGTGACAATTCCTACAGGACGGCTCAGGCTTTCAACGAGGCACAACGGATTCCCCGCATCCTGCAATCGTGTCAGTACGGTATGCACATCTTCATCGATGCGCACTTTCGCCAGCGGACGAATCAGGCGGGTCCATTCCTGTCCGGTGGTCGATTCCCCCACCAGATCCCGGGCCAGCAGATATCCAATTGGAGCTGCTCCGGGCGTCTGGACGACCGGCCAGCGCGAAAAATGTTCTTCCGCAATTTGTCGATGAACCTGTTCCAGCGTGGCTGTGCTCAGCAGGCAACGGACTTTCGGCCAGGGGACCATCAGGTGATGCACACGTTGATGATTGAGATTGGAAACATTGTCCAGCAGCAAGCGCAATCGCAGATCCAGCACCGTGGACTCCACCATTTCACGACTGGCCCCAAAGTCTGACAGCACGAGCCGGGCGAGTGCGATAGCAGCTTCTCCTTCTTCAAAGACCGCTGCCGAGGCCCCGGCATCTTCCAGTTGTTTGCGTTCTCCCAGATAGCGGGCACGCACCAGAATACGAAGATGTCGATTCAGATTCCGGGCTGCGTAGATAATGACGCCGGCCCCTGCGGATTGTGGCAACGTGACCACCAGATGACTGGCTCGTGCCACACCCGCCTGTTCGAGGATCGCCTCGCGCGAACCGTCGCCATAAATGGCTTGCTGGCCGGAACGGTTGGCTTCGTTCACCGCGTCCATGTTCATGTCGATGATGACGGTGCGTAAGCCGGCATTTCGCAGCAACCGATTCACAGTTCGTCCGACCGGTCCGTATCCAATCACCACGGCCAGGCGTTCTTCAGGGCTGGTCGGTGTTGTCAACGAGGCTGCCACTTCCCGGTTCAGTCTGCGGATGCGTCGATCAGATCGAAAATTGAGCAACTTCCACAACCACGGTTGTTTTTGGAGAGCCTTCTCGAAGTGTGGAAGCAGACGATAAACCATGGGGTTGGTGGTGATGGTCAGCATGGCACAGGCGACCAGCACGCTATGTGAAGCATCGGAAATCAATCCGTGAGTGCGGGCCACTTCAGACAGAATGAATGAAAATTCCCCGATTTGCGCCAGGGCGAGCGCCACCGTCAGACCGGTCCGCACCGACCAGCCCGTCAAGGCCACCAGTATTAAGGCCGAGACCGGTTTCACCAGCAGAATGACCAATAGTGAAATGAGAATGAGCAATGGTTGCTGCACCAGGTACAGAGGATTGAAGATCATCCCCACCGACACGAAGAAGATCACGGCAAAGGCATCTCGCAGCGGAAGTGCATCCGCGGCCGCCTGATGACTGACAGGAGACTGTGCCACCATCATTCCTGCCAGAAACGCCCCCAGAGCCATCGATACCCCGAACACTGCATACGCGCCCGCGGCGACAGAAATCGAAAAGACCAGCACCGTCAGGGTGAAGAGTTCCCGTGAGCGCAGCCGGGCCACCTTCTCCAGCACCCAGGGAACCACACGCATTCCAAAGACCATCACAATCACCAGCAGAATCGCCAGTTTTCCCAGTGCCCAGATGATGGGAATGAAGGGCAGCGCGTCTGCTGAGACAACTTCCGTGCCAGGCGCATGTCCAATCGTGGGAATCACGACCAGCACCATCACAGTGAGCAGATCTTCCATCAAGAGCCAGCCCACTGCCACATGTCCTTCGGGGGTGTGCATCACCCCCGAGTCCATCAAGACACGCATCAACACCACAGTACTGGCCACGGAAAGCGCCAGACCAACCACGACCGATTCTTTAAACGGCATTCCCACCAGGCTGAACAGCAGAACGCTGCAGATGGTGGCTCCAATCACCTGTCCAATAGCTCCGGGAACAGCCACCCCCTTCACTGCCAGCAGATCCTTCAGATGGAAGTGCAGACCCACACCAAACATCAGCAGAATGACCCCGACTTCAGCCAGTTGATGTGCGATGTGTTCATCTCCCACAAACCCGGGAGTGTGCCGGCCAATCACCACGCCCGCTGCCAGGTAGCCCACGATCGGTGAAAGTCGCAGCCATTGAGTGAGCAGACCAAATGCCCAGGCCACGGCAAAGGCCGCAGCAATCGTGGTGATTAACGGTAATTCAGACATGAGTCCAAAGAGATTTCAGGGAAGGAGTAAAGGAGTAACGGTTCGCGAACCTCAACAAACAGGACTGTTCCTCGATCCTCCCGCACGTCGGCGGTCTCTGAATTTCTGAACCAGTTTGATTCAGGAGAGATCGTCAGCATGACCACAACAAGAGCAGCGAGGTCGAGACGGGTTGAGACGATAGAGAAATGTAAAGCAATGATTTCGTTATCAACAGCGAAACTTCTGTCGAAATCGATGGAAATATTAAGTTTTCTATACATCGCCAGAAGCCAGGCACTTCAATCTTGGACGTGGAGCACATTCACCCCGCAAGTCCGCGTTCCGCCATACCGCAAGTCGCATTTCATCAGTCGAAACTCGCCCGGCAACGGACCCGGGCCGGAGCAACCTGCTCTTGCCAGTTCAGGGCGTCTCCGTGGAAAATTCCAGGCTCCGTGGAAAATTCCAATTGGAGAGAAGCAATTTCTGCTGACCGGGGGGATGACACCTACTCGCAATCGAACGTCACACGAATCATCGCAATTTCTTTAGAGGATGTTGTTTAGACTCACGACACCAACCTGGGCACCATGCACATATCGTGGAATCGATCTTTACCGAACTTTTCCCCCCTGATAGAGACACGCCTCTCAGAATGAAATTGATCATCTCGAATGCGGCCTGCCAAACGAGCAACCTGCCCTCGAGCATGCAGACAGATCGGAGCAGCCATGTCTCAGGCGAATTCTCAGCAGAACCTTCTTCTTCGCATTTTTGATCCCTCCATGCTCCTGGGAGGAATCAGCACCATTGCGTTTTATTCGCTGGTCAGCCTGCCCGGCCTGCGAGACACTCCGCTTTATCATTACACCACCGAACACGCGGTGGAGTATGTGATTGTCACGCTGTTTTTATGGGGGCTGTGCGACATCGGCTTGCGACTGCTGTCGTTTCCCCGAGAATTTCTGGCCATGCGGCAGAACTGGTTGCCCAGGCGTGAAGGACGCGAACCTGCTGCACAAGCGGCAGTCCTCTTGCACTCCATTCGTCAGTTGCGTCCCTGGTTGCAGCGTTCCCGCATCGGCGCCCGACTGGAAAAATCACTGCAGTTTGTGGTGGATGAAGGGTCGGCGCAAGGCTTTCGCGATCACCTGCAATACCTGTCCGAGCAGGATGATGATCAGACCCATTCCCATTACACTCTGACCCGTTTCATTGCGGGGGTGACTCCCATTCTGGGTTTTCTGGGAACCGTGGTCCACTTCGGAACCGCACTCAGCGGAATTACCTTTGACCAGATGAGTGCCCGTTTGCCGGTCATCGTGGCGCAGATGGGAACCGCATTCAACACCACCACAGTGGCCCTGGCAGCTTCCATGACCATGATGTTTTCCGTCTTCATCTGCGAACGCATCGAGCGGGGCCTGATTCATGCCATCGACCACCTGATCAACCGGGAATTGCTCAACCGCTTTGAAGTCCACGATGCCAATATTGTTCCCTTCATGGGAATTCTGCAGTCGGCCACCACCGAAGCCATGCAGGCGATCAACCTGACTCTGCAGCAACAGATCACGGCCTGGTCGCACGCCCTGGAACGACTCTTCCAGAAGTTCGAAGAACGGCAGGTCACAGAAGCGGAAGCCTGGGACGAAGCCTTGAAACTCCTGCAGAAACGCCATGAAGCAAACGACCTCCAGCATGAAGAACGGGTCCGCAAACTCATGACCAGCGTGGAAGCCAGCCAAACCCAGCATCTGGAACAGATTCAACGCACGCTGGACCGGGCCGGTTCGATTGGCAAGGAAATTGGTGAACTGACCCAGACGCTGCAGGGGATCGCCCGCGGTGAAGGCCGACTGGCGGAACTTCAAGGGACTCTTTCCAGCAACCTGCGGGTGATTCGCGAAACTCAGCAGATCGACGAAGCCATGCACGGCTTGACGGCAGCCATTCACCTGCTGACCGCCCGGCAACACCGCCCCGGCCAACCCGATTCAGCCGCCGCATGATCATGCTGTTCATGACATGATCATGCTGTTCATAAATGGATAAGCCCAGAAGAGCCCGCCGTGCCGCCGGGGTCACGGGAGCCACCGCGACTGGGTGGCAGGGCGTTCTTATTTCAGATCGAAATCGAATTTTCGGCTTTTGAGCGAGACAGTGGCTGTCAGTCCCGATGTTTTGGGGCTGAAGTATTTTGAGGGGATCTTTTCTTTTCCCGGGACAGGTTGGCCATCTGTTCCCATCGAAGGAGCGGTCTCCCAGGCGGAAATGGCGATCAGCATTTCCCGTGGCGCATCTCCCAATGCTTCCTGGTTGACTTTGACATCATACGCCCCATGTTTGATGCTGCCGCTGAAAGAATTATTGAAGTCGTCCGGCATGAAATTAATGACACCTTCCTGCAGAGGCTGGCCTTGATACGTCACGTTTCCATAGATCGAAACGACTTCATTACGATCTGTCGTGCCGGAACAACTGGATAACCAGATCATCATCCCCGTAAGCATGAAGCGTGGAAGCCAGGATTTCATGATTGATCTCTTCCCGGAAATTAAAGTTGGAGTGAATGCGCTCTCAACAGGGGAGGGGGCTTTCACTGGCGCGCCCCCACCACCCTGTTGCTCTCTCTATTACTCAACAGAGGTGATATTTCCATCTGCCTTGTCACTCATATAGCACCACGTCGGGAAGTCGATATTGCTGCTGATGAACTTCACACTCCCATCTGCCAGCAGCATCTGCAGTCCACCCACGTGATGGCTGGAAAACCCGGCGTTGGCTGTGTAGTTGGTAGGTGAAGTCTTATCTTGAGTCGGGCTATTCGGCTTCTGTCCGGAGAAGGCTCCAGGAAAGTTAAAACTCCAGGCGCCCCCGCCATATTGACACAGCTCGGCATTACGTTCTCCCATTAAGAAGGTATTGCTGGTCCCATCCGTGATATCGCGCAATCGTGTATTGGTTATGCCTCGCATCGAGAAAATTCCCGGATGAGCCATGACGCCATAGAGATCCGAACAATTCCAGAGCTTGACCGTTGTGATACAAAAAGGAATCGATGCAGGGCAGTCCGGAGTACGGGTATCCGGCAAGCTGGTGCCCCCCGAGACCACATAATGCAAGGGTTGTGTCGGCCAGCTCATCCCGTTGAAATTATTCGAAGAAATGTCTTTTCCAGAGGTTCCATAAGGGTTCGAAGGGCACGTCAGAAAGGCAAAGAATCTGGAATTAATGAGCCCGCTATTCGCTGCATCCGTAATCGATTTGCTAAATACAATCTGTTGATACATCGGCGCCTGGTCGACATAGGGAAGAATAAACTCTGCCCAGACGTGTCCCGTCGTGAATCCGGCAGGAATTGCGCCGCAGTTACCAGAAGATTCACGATATGTACTGGCATAGGGAAAACAGTTGACCGTATCATGATAATTATGCATCGCCAGACCAAGTTGTTTCAGATTGTTTTTGCACTGGCTGCGCCGGGCCGCTTCGCGGGCCTGCTGCACTGCGGGGAGCAGCAATGCAATCAGGACCGCGATGATTGCGATGACCACCAGCAGTTCGATGAGTGTGAACCCGGACCGGGTCGGCGAGGTACGGGGAGCAGAACGCTCCCTGACAAGGAGAATTGGTGAACAAAAAGGAAGTTGCATGGACGAAGTCCTGTCACAGAGATGGTATTCCCAAACTGTCGTGGCCCCGAAGTCAAGACGTCAAATAACAAGGAATCCTGGAATCCTTCAGGTCACGAAAAGCGTTTTTGGCTGCTCTCAATAGTGATCGTTGAGTGCGTTCCTGGTTTGGGGACGCCTGTTCAACCAGAGTTCGAGAGGACCGAAAAACGGGGAAACGCAGGCCGGGAACACCCCGACCTGGTTCCCGATCCGTAGATCACCCTTACAGGGCAACAACTCATCTCAGTGCGCAGACCTTCCACGCAGAAATGTGTTTTTGAGGAATCATGTCGGCAGGCCAATCGAAAAGAAGGTCGCTTTTGAAAAAGCAACCGTACATCCGGTTTCGCGGATGAGCCTGCCCAGTTAGAATAATATTCAGCCATGGTCCCCTGCTGACGTTTAAGGGCGTCTATGGTCAGGTGGACGGGGTGTTGGTAGCACCCCGTTTCACCGCTTTTAATGAGAACAACAAAGGACAGACTCGTCAACTGAATTCGAAAAATTCTCGAAGAAAAGTCATCATTCAGATATTTACCGATTACATTAGCGCACAGAATTAGCAAAACCGCGCGAACACAAGCGCAATAATTAATCATATCGCACCCCACCGAGGCTTCCACGGGTGGACCCGGAAGATTCTTCCCGGGCGGCGCAGCCGCAAGAGGTGGCTCTGTTCGCAAGCATCCCTGACAAATGGGGAAGTCATTCCCACGACCTCTCACCGGCTCCGCCGACCCAAAGGTTGCAAGCAACCTGGGCCACCTTGCTCAGGCCTGGAAGTGCTGAGTAAGCATGCTTTGTAATTCGTCGGTCAGGCTGCTGACTCGAAGATAGTCTGTGCTGTGCGTGATGGTGGCCGCTGTGTTCAAATCCTGAGAGAAAGATCCCAGCAAATGCTGATTTAACTGGCCGACCATCCAATCCGCCCGTCGTTTGGCAAAGGCGGCATGTAATTGGCGGAACCGGGTCTCCAGATATCCAGCCCCCCCAGAAGCCGCTTCCGTAATGACTTTATCCCCCATTGCCGTAACGACGGTCCCCCCGACGGTTTCCCCGGCAATGTGCAGGGCTCCCTGCAATGCGGTTTCCGTAACCATTGGCGTAATCGCATTTCCCAGCGGGCCAGCCCCCGTCATAAATAGCACTAAACTCACGGCAGGACGTGCAGCAGCCGCCATCGAGTCGATGCGACGGAACAATTGATAGGTTTCTGGACGTTCTTTCTGGAACTGCCGTAATTGTACAACCACCAGATCCCGGACTTCAGCCTGAAAGTCCAGTTGTGCATGGGCCTGTCGCAAGGTGTCAATCAAGTGGGCCCGGGCGCTGCCGCTGAGAACGTGTTGCAGGCGGGGAGAAAGTAATGGGTTGCCTAAATCTTTCAGCCAGACAAGTTTTTGCAGGCAGCGTTCGACGGCATCCAGGATGGCTTCCCATTCTTGTTTTCGGTAACGTTCGAGAGGGGATTCCACAGGCGTTTTTCCACGCTGCGTGACCATTTTGAGAGGCACCATCATGATTTGGCCAACCCGGTGATAGAACCCGTGCACATTTGCGGACCAGCCTTCCCGCTGTTCGCGCCACCATTGGCGCACCTGTTCAATTAAGATGGAATTCGGCAATGTGGGCCAGCGGTCAATTTCTACGAGTTGTCCCTGAGTGAGCAGTTGTAATGCTTCGCGAAATTCTTGACCGCGTGAGGACATTTCCTGCAGCCAGGCGGGAATTCCCAGTTGCGGTGAAACCAGATGTTTGAGCGCTCCGGAGAGTGCCTGAGTTTTGATCTCTTCGAATTTCAGTCTGGAAAGATCATGCAGCAGTTGACGCGGGCGTGAATCATCTGTGGGTAATGTTTCCTGGACGGGCCAGGTCCGCTCGTAGAAGGGGAGTTGATTCGATTCCGCTGCCCGCCGGTCATTGGGGGCTAGATAAAGCAGGTGCGGCAGTGTGCCTGTTTCATCACAGAAGGTTTTCACCCATAACGGCCAATAGGCTTCATCTTCCGGAAGCAGACACTGATTAAAGACAATCAGGACCAGCTTTCCTTCTTGTGCAGCCTTGCGAAAGAATTCTTTCACCGCCGCATCGTTATACTTCTGCTGGGTCAGAACGGCAATCAGCACGTCCGAACTCTGACGCAGATAATCCGCGCGTTCCCAGTTCACTTCTTCGACGCTGTCAATATCCGGCGTATCGAGAATGATCAGATTCTCCGGCATCTGGTTACTTAAACGATAAAACAGATGGTGTTGAGGATTTGTCTGCAGCGGTTGCTGTGCATCTTCCCATTTCTCAATCTGAAATCCGGAAAAGAGATCGCTCAACTGAATGTGCTGGTTTAATGTTTCAGAAAGCAGTGCTGTGGGGTGTTTTGTGCCGGAGGCCAGCGGACTGGTGGAACTGATTCGTTCGCCGGCGAGATGATTGAAGATGACACTTTTTCCGATATTTGTGCCCCCCACGACGGAGATAATCAGGAATGGGTTTGTTCCCAGTTGCGGTTTTAGTTTGCGTATCAGCAGCTCATACCATTCCCGCTCGCGCAAGGGTGCTAACTGCAAAGGGGACGCGGTTGTCTCGAGCGTGGACAGGGCGTCCGCCAGCTTTGCGATGACCTGCGACCATTGATCGGTAGAACCGTTCATTTCCGTTGTCCCTTGCGACACGGCAGTCGCACTGTCCTGAAAATCGAAGTGAGAATTGTGCGATACGAGTCGCTGCAGGTTTTGTTAGGAGTTTTAAGTCCTATTGCACAGCTATTATTCCGGGCGAGATGATATCACTGGAACCCGCACAATTTTGGGTTTGCGTTATGTGAAAGACGTTCTACCATGATCTGCCAGGTCTCTTGCCGTAAGGTTTGAGAGCTTTGGGTAAGGAGTCGGAAAAGTACTCTTGTTGCATGGTAAGCCATATCATGTCAATGTCCGGTGCGGCATCGTCGGGAAAGAATGAAGAGAATGAAGCGGGGGATAGATAGCTGTCTTCAAATTTTGTGCAAACTCTAGGGGATTAGCGCTTGCATCTATGTTTGATGTTCGTAACGATCAGCTTTCGTTGACAACCTTTTGCGGGGGCCTTCAAAAGATTGTCTTGTCAAAGATCCTTCCGCGTCAAACTAACTGCTGCATCAAAAGGCCTCGATGTGTTATCTGTCTGATGCAGGTTTGAAAATGAGAGTCGATCTCGGCATAGTATGGACGATTCAATAAGTGACCGGTATGACGAGTGATCGTGATCAATTGTAAATCGTTGCCGGGCGACAAAATGGTGAGTTTGTGATTGATGCCAGTCAGTTGGTTTTCAAACGGTGTGGTCTGAGGATCAAGCAGGTGAAGTCTCCCATTTTAGATCATCGGAGATTTCTCAATCGAAGGAAATGAGAACATGGCAAAAAAGAAGTCGGCACGTGGGGAATTTAATATGTCGCAGGAAATTCGGACGCTGCTTGAAGCAGATCCGAAGCAATCCAGTCGCGATATCTTTGAACAACTCAAAGCCAAGTTTCCGGATCGGACGATCAATCAGAATTCCTGTAATGTCGCCTTTTCACATGCACGTCGACGCCTGGGCATTCGTGGCGGCGGCAAGAAACGGGCTGTGAAAGTTCAGCGACCCAGCGCTCAGGTGGCCACCACCTCCAGCAGTGAAGGTGTGAACATCGGGCTGCTAAAACTGGCTCGCAAATTCCTCTCGGAAGCTGGCAGCAGCAGTGCAGCCATTAGCGCGATTCAACAAGTGGAAGCTTTGCAGCTGAACTAATGCCTCATCTGCTCTAAAATTTGGGGTTCGTCTCAACGCAAAGTCCGACAACGGAGGACGTTTCGTGATGACGCGCCCCAAATTCAAGCCCTGGCAGGGCACGAGAGCGCATTACTTCCGCGTGGACCGCGTTCCGCCACGCGGCGAGTTGCCTTTCATGAGTCGAAACGCGTGCTGCGCGGGCCCAGGCCGGAGCAACTTGCTCTAAGCATATCAAATCCATATGAAGCCGTGGGTGAATACTCGCAACGAGATTTCAACAGTTTTCGTTTCGCTGAGCAAAAGCCGGCAAAACGATAAAGCGGCTCGTATGAGGCGAATGTGCTGCTAAGCACGCCAATACCAAGGGACGGACGGGACAAAGGTCACCCTGGACTGGGGTGATCTCCTCCGCCGCAGACAGTTGGAGCATTTGCAGTGGGGGCATTTACGATCGAGAAATGCCTGCAATGGCCTGCGATGTTATCATGAAATGATAAAAGCGGTGGAATGAAACAAGTTTCATTCCACCGCTTTCTTTATACACAGGCTTCGCTTCTGGAACCTGGTTTGCGCTCATGTCATCTGAGAGCTCCTCCTGCGCGGCGGGCAGCCTGATCTTGATCAAAACTGCCAGCCCAGGCGAGAGTAATTCAATCCATTTGATCAAACTTCCAGGATCAGCCGGACGGGATTTTCAATTGTTTCCTTGATGCGACGCAGGAATGAAACCGCTTCACGACCATCCACCACACGATGGTCATAGGTGAGTGCCAGATACATCATCGGGCGAATCACGACCTGACCATTCACTGCCACTGGACGATCAAAAATACCATGCATCCCCAGGACACCACTTTGGGGCGGATTGACGATGGGCGTTGAAAGCAGGGAACCATACACTCCACCGTTTGTAATGGTGAATGTGCCCCCTTCCAGATCTTCCAATCCCAACTTGTTCTCTTTGGCACGACGGGCGAATTCCGCAATCGCCAGTTCCACTTCCGCAAAGCTCATGCGTTCCGCATTACGCAGAACCGGCACGACCAGCCCTTTTCCGCCCCCAATGGCCACGCCAATGTCGTGGTAGTTACGGAAGATCAGGTCTGTCCCTTTGATCTGGGCTCCCACTTGCGGAAACTGGTTGAGTGCTTCAATGGAAGCTTTGACGAAAAATGACATGAAGCCTAGCTTGATTCCATATTTCTTCTGAAACGACTCCTGATGTTGCTCTCGCAGAGCCTTCACGCCGGACATGTCGACTTCATTGAATGTGGTCAGCAGGGCAGCGTTCTGCTGGGCTTCCACCAGTCGGCGGGCAATAGTCTGGCGAATGGGAGACATCGGCACGCGACGCTCTTCGCGGCCTGAACGCAGTTGAGCCGGTGCCTGATTGCCTGCCCCCACCAGACTTTTGCTGGATGCACCTTCAGGAATATCTTCTTTGAGGATTCGTCCTCCAGGCCCAGTGCCGGTCAATGTGCTGGGGATGATCTGATTTTGGGCAGCGACACGTGCCGCCGCGGGCATGACATGACCGGGAGTCGACGCAGATGCTGGCGTCGCGGCAGACTGATTCTGCTGGCTGGTGACGGGAGCGGAAGAGCTCCCCTGCGCACCATCGGATTGTGCACTGGCAGGCTGCGGCCCCGGTTCAATCACAGCCAGAACATCGCCGATGGCGGCAGACTCACCTACCTGCCTGGAAATCGATGTCACAATGCCGGCCGTGGGAGCGGGGACATCAAAGGTGGCTTTGTCGGTTTCCAGACCGACCAAGTTGGCGTCGATATCAACCCATGTCCCTTCCTTGACATACCACTCGCCAATGAAGACTTCACTGATCGACTCACCAACTGCTGGAACCTTGATTTCCAATGGCATCTCTGCTTGACCTTCAGACTGTGAATGGGGGACAGATGCGAATTCTGCAAAAACGGACAATCTCAGGGTCTCAGAAACCCTGCTTTGCTGCAAACCCAATCATAGCTGAGATTCCGAACTCCCGTCAGCGACATCGGGCCAGAATTCCCACTTCCAGATCTGCAGCGGACTGAATTGGGAATTTGTATTTCTCAATGAGATCCGAGTGGAGACAAGGAAAAAAGGACAAAGAGGAATCTCCAGGCTTTTCTCTCTTCCGTTATCCTCACTGCCCGTCGCGATCGTCAGGCATAGTAATCAACGGCGTTTCGAAAGATCTGCATCCCTTTCCCTTCGCCGCGAAGTCCCAGTCGAGTCCAGCGGGGATGCTGTGTCGCAAACAGAAACCGTTCGGGGTGAGGCATCAGGCCCAGCATGCGACCTGTCGGATCTCCCAGACCGGCAATGTTCTCGACCGATCCATTGGGGTTCTCGGGAAACGGCAACAACTCGTTGGAAGTGCTCTCGGAAGTGTCCGCATCCACCGTATACCGCAGGGCGATCTGATCATTCGCAGCCCAGTCCTGCAGCACGTCCGGGCCGGTCACAACCAGTCGTCCTTCCCCGTGAGCAATGGGACAATCCAGAGTCTCGATACCGCGCAGAAAGACATTTTGACTGGAACAGGTTTTCAATTTCACCCATAAGTCCGTATAGCGTCCATTGGCGTTCCAGGTGAGTGTGGCCTGCGGCGATGTTTGCTCCCGTTGGATCCAGCCGGCCGCTCCGCCAGGTAACAGGCCAGCTTTCAGCAAGACTTGAAAGCCATTGCAGATCCCCAGCGTCAGCGTATCCCGTTGTAGAAACTCTCCAATGGTGCTGGCCAGGTGATTTTTCAGTTGACTGCTGAAGACGACGCCTGCTCCTACGTCATCGCCATAGCTGAAGCCGCCGGGGAGACACAGGATCTGGTAATCTTGAAGAAGTTGCGGCTGTTCGAGAATTCTGAACAGGTGAACGCGTTCGGCGTTCGCCCCACACTGGGTGAAGGCAAAAGCTGTTTCGTGATCGCAATTGGTGCCCGGAGCACGCAGCACACAGACACGGGGAGTGGCCATAAGATTCTCATTCCTCTTTTGGGGCAGAATGCAGCATTTTACCCGGTTGGTAATGAAAATCGAGACACTCTACGAGTTTTCTTTAGAGCAACTTGCTCGAACTGCTCCAGAAGTCACTCGTTTGACATATGCTGGCGAGCCCGCTGTTGCATTTCCTCAATCGACAATTCTTCCGTCTTGGTTGCAATGTGCCAGATGTTTCCCAAGGGGTCACGCACCGAAGCGGAACGTTCTCCGTAAAATTGATCTTTGGGCTCCAGCAATAACTCCGCTCCGGCGGCCAGGGCGCGGAGATAGACTTCATCAACGTTGGAAACATAGATATGCAGAGAAGCGGGTAGCGAAGGCCATTCGTCGCAACCATCTGCAATTTCGACGGGACTGTCTCCAATCCGGATCTCCGCATGCCGAATCCGGCCGCCCGGTTCTGCCACGCGCAGGACCTCTTCCGCATCAAAGACAGCTTTGGCAAATTCGATCAGACGCGCCGAGTCTGTCACGATCAAATAGGGATTGACCGTATGAAAGCCTTTCGGGATATAACCGGGCTGAAGCATGTTGCCCTCCATGAGGTTCTCGGACAAAATTTTAAACAATGTTAGAGCGCATTCACCCTATATAGGCCGCGTGCCACAACGCGGCGAGTTGCCTTTCATCAGTCAAGTCGTGCGCCCGGGCCAGAGCAACTTGCTCTCACCTCATTAACTCTCCTTGTTATGTTACCAGATTTCAAACGGAATTTCGGATTCAAATGACAAGATACGCCGAGGGAGGCTTTTACAAAAAATGCTTTCAACCTGCACCCCTTGACAAGTCTCCAAAACGAATTATGTCACATTTGGAACAGCCCCGAGAACCCTTCCCGGTTTCTCGTGAGATGTGAAGCATTGAGTTGGTTGTAGTAAGGACATTTTGCTATCTCCTGCCAACGATCTATGATTCTGCCACATGTCACCAGACCGTTTTTCATATTTCGACTTGACGCCCCATGCCTGACCAGAATCGAATCGTTTCTCCCGGCCCCAGCGAACAGACTGTTTACCTGCCTGATGGAACCACGTTGCCGGTTCCCGCAGGCTGGGATGTCCTGCCTCCCGGTGATGCAGCCCTCACCCGCCGAGTGAAAGCGGCCGGTCCTGTCTGGGTCATGCAAAAGCGGAAAGGGCGAAAAGTTTTCTCGCTGGGACTCTGGGCTCCCGTTCAGCGAATTGAAACGATTCGCACGGAACTGGAAGCGGAACGGGCCACCCCGGCCTATGCGAAACGACAGGCTGCCAATGTTGTGCGACGAGAGAAGAAACAGAGTATCTATGTCGAAGATTTTCGTGGCGCCGTACTCTCTTTTCTGAACTTTGCACCGATCTATGAGGAATTGGGGCAGCAACTGGCGACAGCGGTGACAACCCTCGCCACCCCCGTGGGAAGTGGGACCGTGGCGCGTACGGAAAGAATCCCTATCGAACAGCGAGCGGAATCCGCAGTCATCGCCTGGTTACGTCATCAGACCACCGGATATGACAACATGGTGATTGCCCGGGTGAAAGGGAAACGCCGGGAAGTGCGGCGCATCCTGGCGGCTCATTCCCGAAAACTGCTCGAAAAATATCGGCGAGGAGAATCGGTGGAGACAGAAAACTGTCCACTTCACAGGGCATTACAAATGTCGTAACAGCCCTGTTGAAAATCGACAGAATCCCCTTCAGACAGAATATAGAGCAAGTTGCTCTGGCCCGGGCCCGCGCAGCGCGCGTTTCACTTGATGAAAGGCTGCTCGCCGCGTGGCGGAACGCGGTCCACGCGGGAGTCATGCGCTCTCACTGATCTGGAATGCCGTTTACAGGCGACGTTCCTTCAAGGTTGTCAGATATTCGATCACGTTCACAAGTTCATCCGCAGTCAGCAGCTTCTGGAGATCCGCCGGCATTAGAGAGACGTCCTGTTTCTTCCGTTCGTCGATACTGGCTGGAGAAATCGTCCGCACAATTCCTTTGTCATCTTTGATCTTCAGTTCCTGATCGGTTTCACTCACCAGGAGTCCGGTATAGATCTGACCTTCATCGGTGACGACCAGCCAGTTTTCAAATCCGTGACTGATGGCTGCCGATGGAAAGAGAATCGATTCGTACATCGCCGGCTTGGCCAGTTTCTTGCCGATTTCGGAGAGATTCGGACCAACTTCCTGTCCGATGCCATTCACCTGATGGCATTTGTTGCAGGTCCCGGTCGTGTTGAAGATGATTTTTCCCTGATCTGCATTACCAGAGCGTTTTGCCAGATCTGGAATGGAGGGCAATGGACGTGCATCCTTTCCTGGAGAAGGCGGAAAGATTGCCGCGGCAGCATTCCGAATTTGCGGGGCCGATGACGTCGTGAGTGCTGCTGCGAAGGCCTGCTGGAGTTGCTGGGGATAGTCTTTCTGTTCGGCCATCTTCAAAAGGACTTGGGCTCCTGGTGTGGATTCTCCCAGGGCCCGAACCGCCGCCTGTCGAACCCAGAGCGGATGTTCGTCATTCTTGATTAATCCCAGCAGTTCTTTGTGGCTGCGATTGTCTCCGCAGGTTCCCAGTGCTGAAAATGTCTGCTCCGCCAGCTCGCGATTTTCATCGGTCAACGCTTTGAAAATCAGGGCTTGCTGTTGCTGATCAAACAGGCATTTCAGAGCATCCACCGCCAGTTGGGAACGCGGTTCCATCTGGGCCAGCGTCAAGAGATCGCGGGCATATTCCTTCAATTGAAAGCGCTGAATCAGACTGATGTAGGTGCTGTTTCCACGATTGGCAGCCAGAATCTCTTCGACCGCAGCACGATGATCTGCATTATTGGCAATGGCTGCAGGATTCAGTCGAGACAGGGCTTCAAGTCGAATCAGATTTTCTCGGCTTGAATCCCCTTTTGATTTTGAGAAAGCCAGTTCTGCAATGGCTGCCTGAGTCTCTTCGCTCAATTGGAAATCCAAACCACGCAAGTCTCGCAGCAGTTCTGCTTCCGGTGTCGCAGGGCTTTGGATCATGGCTGCCAGTAACCGGGGAGATTGCGTTGCGCGCGAGCGCCAGACAATGTCTCGTCCCGCCTGCGTGTTCAACCAGTCATCACCCACTTCGGACTTCCAGGCAGACAGGCATTCATCCCAGTGTCCATGTGCGCCAATTCCCAGCGCCTCCAGATACCAGCGATCCTTTCCGTCGTATTGCCGCGCCAGTCTGCTCCAGCTGCGGCCGGTGAAACCATCCCGCATCTCCGCAGGAATCCAGTTCGGATCCAGTTCCCGCAAGGCGATCAGAAACTCTCGCCTTAATGCGGGTGAAGGATCGGCGATGCTGATTGATTTATGGATTTCCTCAAAGGAAATCTGATCCATGATCTGTCGCAGCAAACGCAACGAGGTCATCCGCAGATCCGGATTTGTGGACTGAAAACCTGTCTGGAGATGCTCCAGTCGACGAGCATGATCGAGGGGAAGTTTGCCCAGCAACCAGATCGCGCGGGCTTGCAACAGAGGGTTTGTGCTGGAGCGAAGTTTGACAAGTGCGGACTCTGCAGCTGGTCCAAACTTCATCAGCGCATTCCAGGCGAGGTAGCGCGTCGCCATATTGGGAGATTGCAACGCCTGAGTTGCTCCCTCCACTGTGGAAACGTCAACCTGGGGACTGACATATCGAGGGGCATCGGGAGGAGCCACGCGGAAGAGACGTCCGTGAGCAATATCCTGCATGCGATGTCCACCGACTCCCGGATCATACCAGTCGGCCACCAGCAAACTGCCATCAGGAGCCACACAGACATCGCTGGGGCGAAACCATTTGTTTCTGGTTCCACTCAGGATATCGACAATTTCTCCGGTATAGCCTGCTCCGGAAACTGTGGGGAGATAAGCCCGGCAAATATTTGGTCCGGCATCACAATGAATGGGAGCGCCACGAAACTTGGCCGGTAACAGATTCCCTTCATAAACACAGATCCCGGTGGGGGCTCCGCCGCCGGTCTGCACGAAATTTGGAACCACGCCGGGATCATTCAGATGCCAGTGCCGTAACGGGATTTCTGTTTCCAGGTTCGTCCGCGGCGTCTGCCAGCTGGCTCCGGTGAATTCATCTTTGTAGCCGTAGTTTCCGTACTCCATGACAAAGTTAATCCGAACGCCACGGTTTCCATCGTCGTCGTTGTCGGATTGCCAGATGGTGCCATAGGAATCGACACAGGCTTCCCAGTTATTGCGGAAGTTCCAGGCGAGTGTTTCAAAATCGCTGCCATCCACATTGCAGCGGAACACCATTCCTTCCTGATAAGGCTTCCGGTCTCCCTGCACTTCATTCCCGGCTTTATCGATGATTGGTTTGCCATGCTTGTCTTTGATGGATCTGCTGGCGTTTCCAAAGTTGAAGTAGAACTTTCCATCTGGACCAAAATGGAACGCATGAATCCCATGGTCGTGCTGTTTTCCGCCAATTCCGGTGAACAAGACTTCTTGCCGATCGGCCTTCAGGTCGCCATCGTCATCGATCAGAAAAAAGACTTTGTCGCCCGCAGAAATCAGTGCGCGGGTCCCTTTGCCATCCGCTGTGGGAAGCACCAGGACTCCATGTGCGGAATCAACGTCCGGACCTTCAAAGAAGACATGCACCTGATCCGCAATGGCATCACCATTGGTATCTTCGAGAATCAGAATGCGGTCCGAACCATGCTCGCCAATGACGTCTTTGTTTGCAAAAGGACGATAATTGATCGCTTCACAAACCCAGACCCGGCCCAGATGATCGATATCAATCGAAGCGGGATTGGTCATCATGGGTTCCGACGCAAAAAGTGTCGCCCGCAGATCGGGGTGAACATCCAGTTGCTCGATGGCATCGATGGATTCGTGACTGGCCGGTTGATTTCCTCCAGCACTGGCGGTCAGGATGGAACGGGGCGGCTGTTGTGTGTAGACGGAAAACCGAACCGTTGATCCCGCGTTCTGTCGCGATCCCCCTTCATCCAGTCCCCCTTGAGCGAGAAAACGAGTGAACTTGTGGTCCGCCGGCAACGCAAACTCGATCACAGAATTGGCATGGGTGCCGATCCCATACGCGATGGAATTGCCATTGATCCGCAATGATTCCCCAACCGCATTCTGATTGACGTGGACACCTCCCCAGCCTGTCGTCGCCCGCTTCCATTTCAAATCAGTCAGTTTTAATTCCCCTTTTGCGGGATCTTTTGCATCCACAACCAGTCGGGGAGTGGCCCAGTCCGCCCAGTCTGCGCTAAATCCGTCTCCACCATCGCTCACTACCAGAAAAAGCGATTTGGCTCCGGTGATCTCCACGTCAATATTGACGGCGTGCCCCGGTGTCGCGGATGTCACCACGGGTGAACGGAAGATCGGTTTCGCGTTTTCAGCTTGCGCGGGAGTTGTGTTGCCTCCGGCCGCGGCTGCCTTACGCTGAACGGGTTGAAACTGGAAATTCTGAGGTTGTGGATCATCCTGATTTTCCAGCAAGTCGGCCTGTGTCGGTGTCGGGCTTTCGACACCGTTCTCCGGGACTTCCCCATGGGCTGTCCAGACGATGGCATTCAACACGACTTTACGGAAATCGTCATGTTGCCAGTTGACATGGTTGTGTCCGCCGGTGAAACCAAAACCACGTCCTTTGTGGTCGGTCCGGTCATAGGCCCAGGCCATGTGCTGAGGTTCGTGACGTTGCAGGACCGCTTCACGTACGGCCGGGTTTCCGGAGTGAGGGCCATCCGGGCGAGAAAGTGTTTCATTGGGGGGCAGGGCGGTCAGGATCGGGGTCACGCCCACCATGTCTTTGACAAATCGCATGTGGTAGTACCACTCGTCATTGATTTCGAAGGGCAACACTCCGCGCGAAATGGGGTGATCCGGAAACTTGTCAAACTTTGCTGTCCAATGTGGATTCACGGACCAGTGTGGTTCAAAAAAGCCCCCCATCCATTTCAGAAAGTGCTCGCCCGGCTTTCCGGTCACGGTCTCCACAGCATAATGCAGGCAGACCAGTCCAACTCCGCGAGCGGAGATGTCCTGATCAAATTCGTCGAGATGGTCATTCAGGAAATGCCCTCCACCGCCGTCGCAATAGGCCACAACGGTATCAGCATTGTCGAATGCTGTGACGTCTTTGGGCCATCCGTTCAAGTAGACGGTAGAAAGGACTTTCAAGCCATGTTTCTGCTGAGCAGCAGTGAGTGATTTTGCCAGCAGCAGACATCCCGCATTGTGCTCATGAGCAAAGTATCCGTGACTGGCGCGACCAGCGACAAACACGACTTTTTTCCAGCCGTCCGCCAGCGGTAAACGCTTCAGGCGAATCTCTTTGAATTCGATTTTCATGGGCGGACCGGTATGAATCTGCAATGCCAGTTTTCCAATCCGGTCCAGACCCTGCGGGTCATGATCAATCACCTCGGCGGTCACCTGGCCGTTGATTTTCAACGTGATCTGATTGCCCTGGGCGCGAATGGTGTATTCGTTCCAGTCATCGAGATTGACCTTCTTCAAAAGTTCAGCGGCATCCGCCACCTGCTCCGATTTCTTTTCGCCGGTTTCGCTGATGACCACTTTCTGGCCGCGACCAGCCAGCCCCCCGCGAGCTGCTTCGTCATAGAGTGTCCCGACATAACCGCCGGAACGATCCATATCTGCCTGATACCCAACGACATGACCATCTGGCCGGATCGAACCACGAAATTGAATTCCGCTGTTCGCAGAAGGAGTTCCGGAGATGCGGAACTTCAGACGCAATTCAAAATCATCAACGTCCCCGCGATCCCAGACGAGAAAGGCATTATGCGGAAGGGGATTTTCAGCAGTGGTTTCTCCCACGATGGCGCCATCGGCCACGCGCCAGAATTTTTCGTCACCTTTCCAGCCATCCAAAGACTTTCCGTCAAAGATGGGCTTGAAACCCGCATCCGGGTCATCCGCGCGGGCAGGCAAAGTCAGCAATGCCCAACAAAGGCAGGCAAACAGTGGAATTCTCATGCAATTGTTCCTCATAAGTCATCCAGTGATAGAGCGGCTACATCTGGCAAATTCGATCAAGGCGGGTCATCCATGCAGACAAATTTCGACTGGAGATCATATCAACTTGACCACATCCGTGAAACGTATCGGATCGACTTTGTGATGTCGCGGGTGCATTCGCATCTGGGGAGAAAGAAGAAACTCCCCACATGCTTCATCGTTTCGCTGTCGCGACATCTCTGACAGGCAGTGAAACGATGAATCTTGGGGGGAGAATTAGAACGCATTAACTCCGCATAGACGGCGTCCCGCCACGCGGCGAGTTGCATTTCACCAGTCGAAACGCGCGCTGCGCGGGTCCAGGCCAGAGTAACTTGCTCTGAGCTGTTGGAATGGAACACGGAGAGCGAAGACTGGCCCAGTTTCTGAATCAACAGCCAGGCCAGCCACGGTCCACCAAACTCGCGGCAGTTCTCGACGCGCACCTTCGAGACATCGATCTCGACATGCTGGGGGGCGGTTCGTTCTTCCAGCAATGAGAGTTGACGATCACGAATGTCCCTGGGCTGGGCCGCCCCTTGCACGCCCTGCCTCTGGGTTTCATCAATCTCTCCCAGATACGCAACAACTCTCTGCCGCGGCCCCGCTCGGCACGGACGGACTCGACCAGCGCCCAATACACCTGACGCTTGCCATCAACATTGCGAAAATGAGGACGCAGAAACATGAGCGTTTTTTACGCTCTGAAAATGTTTCGTCGAGAGGAGTTTTTTCCACGACAACACGAATCGCAATTGTCAGAGCCGGTCAACCGGAACCGACGACCATCGTTCAACGACTTACGCGATAAAATCTACCGAAAAATTTCGAGATTCTTCCAAACAATGCCCGAACTGACGAACTTGCGCTAGCCCAAGTTGCTCTGGCACTGAGCCTGCTCAGTGCGAGTTTCGACTGATGAAAGATGACTCTCCGCGTGGCGGAACGCAGTCTGTGCGGGGTGAATGCGCTCTAATTACCAGCATCTGGTTTTTCTTCAACGGTTTCTGTATAGGGTTTCTGGTGCTGATAGAGATCCAGTCGTTCTTTCGTTCGGTTTGCTCCCGGATTGTCACCGAACACGGTCAGGGCCAATCGTGCCGCTTCTACGGCAGCCGGAAAACGACCACTTCTGGCATAAGCAGCAGCCAGAGTATCGAGATATTCCCCATCCAGATTATCGGTTTCGCGACAGATCGCCTCGCTGATTTCCACAGCCCGATCACCATCCCGAAGTGATTCTTCATCCGCTGTTGCCAGAAACCAGGCAAGGTCGTTGCGGATCGCTGCCGAAGTGGGAGCCAGTTGAACGGCCGCCTCATAATCCTTGAGTGCCGCCGCCAGATCTCCGATTTGCTTGCGGGCATATCCACGATTGCTGAGTGCATCTGCCCCTTGCGGATCCAATTCCAGTGACTTCGAATATGCGCTCACAGCCTCTTCATAACGTCCCAGCATCCGCAATACGACACCACGTGCATTCCAGGCTTCGGCTGATTTTGGATCCAGTTCGACCGCCTTATCCAGGTCTCGGAGGGAAGCTGCAAACTGTCCCTGTTGAAGCAAAAGATTTCCGCGAGCGAGATTGGCACCAAAGTCATCGGGATAGGCTTTGAGAATTGAATCATATTCTTCGATCGCCGCCGGGAGTTCTCCCATCCGCTGATAACATGTTCCCAGGTTCAAGTGAACCGCGATCGCGCTCTCTCCCAGGTCATAGGCTTTCTCAAAATCTTGTGCGGCTTTGGCCCATTGTTGCAAAGCCATATAAGCAATCCCGCGCAGCTGGTAGGCACGTGTGGTTGGCCTGGTCTCGATTTCTTTTGTGAAGGTGGGAATCGCATCATCCAGCGCGATGAGATCCCGCACATGCACCCAGCCCTTTTCCTCTGCGGAATATCGCCAGCCAGCCTGCGATCGCGAGACCAGGACCATGGTTCCTAAGGGGAGAGTTTTGAGCGGTTCATCCCCGGCCATCACTGGTGTTTCGGCAGCCTTCACAATGAACGACTGCGGTTTCGGCAAGACTTGATCTGCCGCCAGCAGGTAAGGACACGCACAGATGAGCGCCAATACGCCAAAGCCCCCCTGCTTGTGCAAGTCGGCGGAAAGGAAATTCTTGAAAATACTTAACACTTGCCGCTCCATGTTACCCATTTATCCAAAATTTCGCAATCAGCGCCTTGCAGATGCTTCCTCAGCGCGTATCTTATCCATAGTCTCCACATTCTTCAGTTATTACATTATTTTCTGAAGATTTTGGAAAAATTGCAAAGAATGATACGCATTTTGCGGGCATCGGGCTTTACGGGGATTCTCAACACCCAGGGGGAGGAAGTTTTATGAAGCGATTTTTGTTGGCGCTTCCAGTTGTCGCCATGACGCTGGCAGCGGGATGGGCACAGGCTGGAGATTGTGGATGGCATCGACATTATCGTCACCGCCACTGTTCTGCCCCCTGTGCCACGGTGCAAACTGCGTGCAATACCTGTGGAGCAACGAATGGTTGTGACCAGGGTGTTGGCGGAACTGCCGCTGGGAACTGCGCTCCGGCCGTTCAGACTGTTGAAAAAACGGTCATGGCGCCGGAACTGGTCACAGAGACCCGAACGGTCACCGTCACTGAGTGGAAAGACGAAGAACGAAGCCGGACATATCAAGTGTGTCGGCAGGTTCCGCGTACCGAGACTCGTACTCGCACCGTGAACTACTGTGAAAATGAAGTGCGTTCCCGCGAAGTGACCTACACGGAATGCGAAAGAACGACCGAAGAAAAGAGTGCGGAATATACGGTCATGGTTCCTCATACGGAAACCAGAACCGGGACCCGGACACTCTATGACACGGTTGTCGAAGATGTTGAGAGTACCTATACGGTCATGGTTCCCCACCAGGAAACACGTACCGCCAAGCGAGTGGTCTGTGATACCGTCTGGGACGATGTCACCCATACCTATACTGTTCAGGTTCCAACCACTGAAACACGTACTGGCACTCGGACTGTTGTTGACAATGTCATCGAAGACGTCGAGCAGTCTTACACGGTGTTGGTTCCTCATCAGGAAGAGCGCAAGGGAACCCGGACTGTGTATGACACCGTCTGGGACGATGTGACCTACGAATACACGGTGCTGATTCCTCATCAGGAAGAACGCAAGGGGATTCGTAAAGTCGCCAGTGTTGTTCAGGACCAGGTTGAACAAAGTTACACCGTGCTGGTGCCTTCTGTCGAAACTCGTACTGGAACCCGCACGGTCGTGAATACCATGCAGGAAACGCTCACCCGCACCGTCTGCAGAGACCTGGGCAACTGGGTGACCGAACAGGTGGTCGATCCTCGCAATCCCTGTTGCACCCGCTGTGTTCGCAGATGGTGTCCAAACGTTGTGACGGAGGAAGTCCCTTACACGGTTTGCAAGCCGATTTGCCGGCAGGAAGAATTCACGTACAACGTGACTGTCTGCAAGCCGGAAACACGCACTCGTACCGTGAACGTCTGCCGGACTGTCTGGACCGATGTTGAATACACGTACAATGTGACTGCCTGCACACCGGAAACCCGTACTGCGACTCGCAAAGTCTGCAAGCGGGTCCCGCGCCAGGAAGAATTCACCTGCAACGTGACCGTCTGCACACCGGAAACCCGCACTCGAACCGTGAAGGTTTGTAAGCAGGTCCCGCGCCAGGAAGAATTCACCTACAACGTCACGGTCTGCCATACGGAAGAACGTTCCGCAACTCGCAAGGTCTGCAAGCTCGTTCCGCGCGAAGAGGAATACAGCTACAATGTAACGGTCTGTGTTCCGGAAACCCGCACAGCCACGCATCAGGTCTGCAAACAGGTTCCGCGCCAGGAAGAGTATTCCTATGACGTGACCGTTTGTAAGCCGGAAACCCGCACTCGAACCTATACAGTTTGCAAGCTGGTTCCGGTCACCAAGACGAAGACGGTCGAATACACCGTCTCCGTTCCCAAGACCCGCGAAGAATCCTATGAAGTGACCGTCTGCGACACTGTGACCGAAGACAAGACGGAAACATATACCGTCAAAGTTCCGGTTCAGGTGGAAAAGCAGGTTGAAGTTCAGGTTTGCAAAATGGTTCCTAAGACGATCACCGTCCAGGCTCCCGCCTGCAACGCCTGCGGTACTGTCGCTCCTTGCAGCACCTGCAAATAGTGATCAGTAACCAGAAATGAATTGAGCACCCTTCCATTCGCAGTGGGAGGGTGCTTTTTTGTTTACCAGCCATGTTCTGTTGGTAGAAGGTGCAAGTCCTCTGGGGCCGTGATGAGTTCCTCGGCGACCGATTCTTGACTGATGGCCAGCCGACGATTGTTCCACAAAGTTTCCAGCGAGGGCAAGTTGCTCGACCCGATTCAACAGGTTGATAAGACTTAGAGTCTGTCCGGAAAGGTGCTTTGTCAGGCGAGATCGAGCGATTTGTGTTCTGACAAGGAAGCCGAAGCAGGCGAATTCCCAGAATTCGTCGATGCAGGCTGACGAAGTTCAGAACGCAAAAGAGCCGAT
>Ga0182738_1000628_pt1 | contig 47121 bp, 31 predicted proteins | sample eDN5th30CBELigMG_FD_128876 | JGI IMG/M metagenome (GOLD analysis project Ga0182738, IMG submission 128876) | Enriched Miracle-Growth compost microbial communities from Emeryville, California, USA - eDNA 5th pass 30_C BE-Lig MG (version 2)... ... | reverse complement strand
GCTTCAAGTAAATCAGGCACATAAGAAACAGTTATTGTGTCTTCAGTTTTTCCTTCACTATCAACAGTCTGGCTGACGTAGGCAAAGTATTTAAAGTCAATATTCGAGGTCAATGCGATTATGCCTTCAGGATTGTAGCAAGAAATTGTTCTTGCAAGCTTGACTTTGGGAAAACTGTAAAAGTAACAGTGAGATTTTGTAGAGACAGCCAGCCTATGAATTATATTCATCGTTTCGATTGAATCAGCTTACATTGAGAAACTCAGTTTGACATTTAAAATTTTTTCTTCTTCATAGAAGATTTCTCCAACTTTCTTTTCTTTATTCACATCAAACAAGATCAATTTCTTTTGTGAAAAGTCTGGACTTTCACCAGCTCCGACTAAAGCGACTATGTTTGTATTTCCAAGCATTTCACAGTGAGAAACGCCTCCAATGTCTGAAAGGTTAGACTCTGGAAAATTATTTAGGCGACTACCGGACTTGTATCTGAGTTTGAAACAATCAGTTTGGTATATACAGAAGCCTTTGTTAGTACCGATACAAAGGCAGCTAATTTATGAGGGAAATTAAAAAGAAAGAGAGGTACTTGCTTTCGGGACTAAAAGAAAAACAGAAAACTTGCACCACTTTATTGAGCATGTTAAAAAAAATATTTAATAAAAAATAAGAAAATTAACTAAACATACACAATTACTTGCTGATCTGTCAATTCCTTTGTTTATGTCTATCAGAAGAGAATAAATTAAATACTGTAAATTCACATTGTCAGACTTGTTCGAAAAATTCCAGTCTCTCCGTTTTCTCCCAATCTGATGAGGCAACAGAGGCATTGAGATTATAATAAAAGTGTGTTTTCCATAGGGCTCATTTGATGAACAAATGTTGTGTTTGTCCAAAAAAGTGTTTTCCCTCCGAAAGACAGAAATTAAGATTAACTCTGCTACAGTTTTTTGGAGCCTTTTAGAGGGCATAAAGGTGAATTGAATAGAAATGAATAGAAGGAAATGATTTATGAGTAAACCTTTAGATTTTGATGTGAGAATTGGGGGACGGTGACCTTTTCATAATTAATTTTCCGAATCTTCTGAGGAAGGGTAAAATCATTTTTGTCTTTAATTAATTCGGGAAAGAAAATAACAGATTCAACTGAGGTTTCCAAGTGAGACTCTTTTTTTTTTTAATTTCTGAGGTCATACTTTTTTTTTGAATTACATTGTTTAAAATTTCCAAAGAAATACGAAACATTTTTTTGTCAAAAAACCGATTGCGAAAAAAAATTTTATGCCCCAAATCTGCCGTCTTCTTGCGACAAAAAAAAATACCTATAGACTTTTTCTTTCAAAATATCTCTTGTTGCCAAAAATTCGTAAAACATCACTTCGAAGTAAAAGAAAATTTTTTTGAGTTCTTTAAGACCACATTCAAACAGAATTATCTTCATTACACAATAGATAATAACCAACACAAAAAATTTCCAAATTTTTTTTTCACATTTCCATCCTCATTTTTTCTCCATTCAACACCATTTTCTCATGATTGAGAATAATTTTGTAAGTTCAACATTTTTTCAACTTCAATTCTTTTATATCCTTCATATGTTGGAATTTTCCTCACAACCTAATATCATAATTATGACTCTCTCCAATTTGATATTACTTCGATCTCTCCAGAGAGGTCTTTACCATGCTTATCAAGGTAAAATTCTATTCTCCGGGCTAGTTTGAGACTTTCATATGCAAAATTGTTGATTTCTACTTCATCAAGATCATTAGATTTCTTGAATGTCTTTTTATTTCAACATTATTCAACCCCTCTATCATAAAGTCCCTTACAGTATACAAGGTATTTACGTGCTTTGTCAAGTTGTTTCGATCTTCTTTGATACGGATATACTTGAGATTTTCAAAGCCTTGATTTAGATATTTGAAAAACTCTTTCTTCAGAATCTCTTGTTTAAGCATTTCCTAAAAGTAAAATTTTATTTTGATTTATTCTTGGTATGGCTTTTAGAAGTCTTGTCCCTATCTTTTCTCGTAGTTTTTCTCGCTCCAGGATGAACGTCATCCTTGTTAAAGTCCCTATTTTCTTTTCTCTTCACCTTATCTCTTCTTTAGGACTACCCTCTTGTCGGTTTCGAAGGCCAAGTTGTCAGTGTAAAACCAGGGTTTGATCATATTGAAAATGAGTCCTTATTGTTTTTGTAGTTATGCTGAACGTTTCTTGATCCCAAATAATATCGCTGTGTACAATTTTCCAGGCACTCATGAAAGACTTTTCCCCAACTGGGATGTATGAAACTGAATTTTTTTATGGATTATTAATGGGTTTGCAGGAAACTCAAGTCACCAAGAAGAGGGAACAAATTGAATTGAGAAACTTTGTTGCTAGACTTGATAATATGGCTATTGAAATAAAGAAACTTGCTTCTCCCACCAATCCTACTTTCTTGAGAGAAACTTTGAGAGGTAAGAATAATGAGAATAAGACCAAAGTATTAACTTTTCAATAGCAAAAGATATAGTTGACCAAGCCAGAGCTGCTTTGGGCTTAGATTTACTCAATCAAAATGTCAAGATCTTGGAAAATATCGACAGATTCGGCACTTTTGTTGTTCATATTGAAGATTATCACAGCGAAAGATTCGATAGAAAATTCACCTTCAGATTGAGAGTTTCTGTTAGAAAAGAGTTGCCTAAACAAAAACTTGAACAAGCCAAAACCGAAACCACTGCCGCTAAAGCCTCCAGCTAAAAAATTCACAATTCACTTGGTGTTTCTTTTGTATTATTTTATCATCAGTAAAAGTGATGCATATTTGAGATATTAGTATGGATATGAAATCAAGGAAAATCCGTATGATCTTTTGAACTGAGCTCAGAAAAAAATTTACCAATTTATTTATTCATACAAACATTCAAATGAAATGATCGCCTGGCTGGCTGGATGGCTGGATGGACAGATAAAGCATCTTGCAAAAGACATACACGGTTTATCTGAGAAAAAAAATTATTAAACTTGAATTCAAAAGAGTTGTGTTGGATTTGGCCAGTCTCTCAATTCAGACACCTTCCAGAACACATAAAACGTTTCTTAATATGAAAATAGTTCAAAATTTAACCTCTCAAGGCCCAATATTTTCAAAGAAAAGTGAGAGTTGAGAGTTTTTATGTCTCTTATCCGTATATCCTCGGATTCTCTCATTGGTAAAGATTTCTTAGTGCGAGGATTTGAAAGAGGGTTTTTTTTTAGGTTTCAATAAATAGAAAAAGATTTAATTTAAAATTAGTTACAAATCTTTCACTTGCCAATAGGCTTAAAAAGCTTAATGGGCAGCCAATTAAATAAAACCATTTTTCGAACAAAACTATTTTCCTTCCTTGTTTCGAGAGTGGTTCCTTTTTCAATCTCAGACTCAAAGGATCCATCAAAATCACATGAAAAGAGCATCATATTTTAGAAATATTCTCTCCGTGATTTTTAGGATATCAGGAGCATATCCAAGCCAATTTTGAGTCTGAACATCTTAATTCATTATTTCCTCAGGTTTTTAAAGAAAATTTTCTTTCTTTAAAAGAGATGAAGAGAGGTGGTATTCCAGTATTTCTGCGATGAAGGTTTTCAAATGAAAGGCTGGAAAGCTGAAATCCAAGAAAGAGAGAGAGAGATGGTTCAAGTGGCCTTGTTAATATAACATTTTCTCAGGGAGTCAGGCATAATAATAAAATTAAATTATAAACATCATAAATTTCGTATTAATAAAAAATCAATAAAAAAGGTTTTTTTTTTAATTCCAAAGTTCGTCACTTTCCTTTTTCGTATCTTCTTTGGTCTTGCCACTCAAGATCGTCCTTCACCATTTCCAAAAAATGCTCTCCTCAATGCAGACTCCTATTCCTCTGCGATTTAGAACCAAAGTCGTTCAATTCCCCCAATGAAGCGCGATCAAAAGTATCTCCATGATTAATCTTAGAAAAAAAGCCTGATTTTTAATATGAAAAATTAACGCAACCAATATTTGGTTCAGAGAAAATTTTCGAGCAAAAAGCTTTAATCCTAAATAAAAAACTGCTTCCCTTGAGTAGTTTAGTATTTACATTACAATGTCCATTCAGAAAAAGGATACAATAGTCGGAACTATCACGACCTCTCAGCTAAGCCTTCGAAGTGCTTTTAACAAATACAGTTGCCAACCTTCCCAATTTCAACTTGAATCCATCGCCCAAAATAAAACGCGCCGTCACAGCAGTGGCAGCGTTGCTACACAGATAACTAATAGCACCCCTGCCACTACAGTACTTCAAATCAAAACATCTCTCCAAAACCAGGGCCTTCCAATTCACAATGCAGCAGAGAATGGGATGGATGTGACAGGATCACGTAATAATCTCAGTAATATTGCCGAATTGAGTCATACTAACCTGAAAATCCTGCCAAGTAAACGCTCTAACCAGTCAATGGAGGACCTTTTTGACCAGCTAGACAATCCAGAAACTACCCAGGTTAACATCCCAAAGATGTTTATTGTTAAAGATCATCAAGCATTTTCACACAATTCCCTCTCCCCTGCTACAGCTACTGTTACCGAGCTCAGAAATCTTCCACATTTCTCAGCGATATCAAGCACCCCAGTACAGAATTCTCTTGGGATTGGTGCCCCAAATAGTCGCCCTCATAGCTTTACTGAGATCAAACTTGAGCGTATAGACATGAACCTTATTAAAGGAGAAAGACGCCGCTCAGCTTTTCTTGAACCTACGAAGAAGCTTTTTGAAACAGCCGCGAAGGACAAACAGGGAATTAGTGAACCTTCATCTGCAAAAAGTGTGATTCCGACTCGTTCAAACTTTTGGAAAAGCTCGTTTTTATCTTTATTCTCCAAGAAGAGAGTAGAGTCAAGGTCAGGCTCAATTCCAGTCACAACAACGTCACACAAAAAACCTCAAAATAAAGGTAATAAAAATCATTCAACGTTTTGGAGAAGAAATGTCTTGCCTTTATTCACAAAGAAAAAATACACCGTCAACAACAATAATGGTCAAAAGAATGAAGAAGTTCCTCATCAAATCAACATTGAAAATGATGAAGATGGAGCGGAAAATGTTGACCTTGAAGACGAACCTCATACTGCTGAAATTCGCACTTTACCAAGAGGCATCGAATCCCAAAGCCAACTCAGAGATTCAAACCAAGACCCAGAATCTGGACCTACGCATAGTGGCGGAATTCTAGAACTCCCTCCCTCTCCAAATCAGAAGCCAATAGACCTCTTAAAACCACCATCACTTCAAGAAAAAGTTATAGAGAAGCCAGCAAAAGAAAAAACTATACAAAGATCAATAACTCAACATCACACTGGTTTAATCCAACCTCCTACTACTACAGAAAATAAAGAAAAGATAAAATTAGTCCTGAGTATAATAGCATTTATTATTGCTTCTGCTATCATTTTAACTGCAATTGATTCCATCATCTCTCATTCCTTTCAAAACCGTTATATCTTCTATTGGATCGATGAGTTTTTCTTTGGCTTTTTACTAGCTGCCGGCCAGATAGTATTTCTAAGAGCTATGATTCAATCCAATCTGAAAGAACTTCTTGAAGACGAATCCGCAGAATCTTCAGATAACCTGGAAGAAGCAGAAAGACCCAAGCCAAAGCTCTCAGAACTCTATAAATACCGCACAGTGAATATGATTTCAGCTGGAGTTCTCATCGTTTCAAGCTTAACTTGTTCCTTAATCAGTTATGGAACATTACACCATTTAGCCAAGAGCCCCTTCTACTATCTTCTGCTGGGCTTTATTATATTGATTATCGATGGCCTCCTCATCACTTTGGCACTTCGTATTAGAAATAAAATTGCCATGAAGAATGCTCTCAAAAAGCGGGGAAAAGGGTTCTTTGTGATTCCTGTCTATCGAGATTTTATGCAGGATCTTTCATCTACAAGATCTGCTTTGAATCTCAGCGCAAGCAATAGATCACACAATCCACTCACGAAACCTGAAGTGACCAAAGATACGATGACGACAGGAAGAAACAATCAATTGAAGTTACAAAAACAAGATTATGAGGTGATCTCAAATGAAAGAATCATCGCGTCACAAGGCCTTTTTATTCTCTTTTACTTGCAATTTGTGAGCGAGGTTGGCTTTGCTTACTTGTATAGACATCTCCAACAAATCGACAACAAGATCTCAATTCTTGTGATTTTGGTGCATCCAATCATCAGTTTCGCGTTTAGAAAGGCCGCAGAATACCTCAACTTCAAAGCGAAGCTTTCGATGGAGATTTATATTACGTTTGTCAATTGGCTTATTGTGGGAATATTTTCAAAGATTACTTTCTTGTTTATTGAAGGAATTGGGCTGATTGCTGAAACAATCGCAGTCAAATTGATTTACAAAGGAGTTATTTATGTATTTATCAAAAAAGAGGCTGAGGCTTGGAACAAAAAGAATTTACTGAATTTGGGAAATATTGTTCTTAGAGAGCAGACCTTCAAGGCCCAAAAAACATTGAAAAAACCCGAATTTCAAAGAGGGAGTGCTCGTTCAAGCTCAATAATGATGGAGAATGTAAAGAGAAGAACAAGATTGAACACAATAATGCAGGTGAAGTTGGTAGAAAAGGAGAGACTAGACGCTGCCAGGAAGAAGGACAAAGAAGAATATTCTCATAATTTCATGATAAAAGCCATTTTTATTGAGTTATCAGATCTGATTTTTGGACTCAGCGCTATTATCCTTGTGGTGATTTATAGAATTGCGGAGAATTCAAGTGTATTTTATTCAATAGAAAGCAAGTTCGTAATCACTTATGTGGTTGCAGGGGTCTTGGAAATTCTCTTGGGGTTGCCAATCGTCTTGTGCTTGTACCATTTTTGGATTAAAAAGAGCAAGTTAATTGATATAAAGGTCCGAGAAATATTACAACCTTTTTGGAAAGGTTATTTCAAGGAGTTTTTCGTGGTGAATGCAATGTTTTTCTTGAATTTTATTGCAATCATTCAAATCTTCTATGGCAAACTCTGTTGTATAGAAGCCTAACTAAATAAGAGTTGTGTTTTGTACTATTTTTTAATGAATCTTTGTACTATTTATTGTTATTATTGTATACAGTATACCTTTTTTTGAGATTTGATTGAGTAAAAAGTTATTAGAAGTAATAAAGTTCAAACAAGCAAACAATCTTTTATATCAATACGTATTCAAACTCTTCCTCCAAATCATTCTTCCGACAAAGTTTATACAAAATAAAAACGTTACAAGCCAACATAGATCTTCCTTTTTGCATTGCAAAAAAATCCTCTATGTCAACATAAAAACTTTTTTTTGGCTCTTTAAAAAGACAATAATAAATTTCTCTTTTGTTCAATGAATCCATAAACTTATTCAAACTGATTCATATTTATACTCTTTCTATTGCTGCCTCTCTCTGTTCCTCTTTCAGTAACTTCTGTTCTAACAGGCTCTTGATAACTTGGTCTGCTTGTATGATAAACATCCACAAATCCAAGGTCAAAATTCTTTGTTCCCAATCCTTTCTTCTTTTCCAATTCCTCCAAATTCTTCTTTTGCTTCTCAATCAAAATTTGCACTTCAGGGCTTGCCTTTCCTCTCGAGCTTCCATATTCTGAGATCTCTTTTCTTGAATGCATTACTTCTCCTTCTGGTTGTGTCTTTGGGCTCAAATATGCATCTCTATTTGTCCTATTAATAAGTTAGAAAAAAACTTCTCAATAAAAATATACTGGAAGGGTCTGATGTCTTGCATAGCAAATTGGTTATAGATATTGATGGCATTTCCACTTGCAGTCTGGTTATTTGAATTTCTTCCCGAGCTATATACCAATCCACCTTTATTCTTGCTATATAACAAGCTAGATTCCTTTGTTTGTCCAGCGCTTGAATTTGCATTTGTTGTCTTTTCTTCATGATTTGATCCTCTCTCAGAGCTTGTAGAATCATTAAATCCATTCAAGTCTGCTGATTTCTTGTAGATTTGATAAGGAGAGTCATCTTGGCGGGTCTCCAAATCTTTGATTGATGTGGTCACATATTTTGTTGCGACCTTTGGATTTACACTAACACTGCGGGTGCTCTTATAAGCCTGTTCTGTTGGCACTTTTTGAGCTTCATTAGAGTCATTTCGCTCTGTTTTTAAGATTGCAGCTTCGACCTTTGCCAAGAGAACCTGGTCTTTTGTGGATAAAATGTATTTATTCTCGTTATATTCCTTGATAAGATTGGAAATCTCTTGAGAATATTTCTCATCAACAAAGTTCTTATCGACCACGTATGCTAAACTTGTCAATTTCACTCGGAAATTTCTCACCAGATCTCTTGCTTCTTCCAACGTTCTAATCTCATTTGTTCCTTTCTTTGGCCCCTCACTTGACTCTTGAAGCAGTCTTTGGGTTGAATTCTGAATCGAATTGGAATCCTCCATGCTTGCCGCTATTGCTATTGCAGCAGCCTGTCTTTTCAACGCTCCAAACTGTTTATTATGTAACGATGTAGATCTGATATGTTTTGTCAAGGATTGAGAATGAATGCTGGGGCTCATACTTCCTTCTTGGTCTAAAGTCTGGCTTTTCACAGAATGTGCTACATTCTTTTCACGAGACAACGATCTTTTAGCTTCATCTCTTCTGAAATTCAGATAATAAAGAGTATTAGGACGAGGCGGGTCATCTTTCTGAGGACTTTCCTTCGATTTATGACTGCTCACAGTACCTCTCATGGTGGGCTCCGAAGTTCGCTTATCAGCTGATAAATGAACTTGAGGAGCAAGAAGGTATTCAGGATCGAAGTTTGTGGGAAGCATTTTGGTGATCTTTCCTTGGCTTTGACCTTTGGGTAACAATGAAGTTAAACCTTTTTCGTGAGATTTCGAAGAAGAAACTACAGGATTTGTTGAATGTGCATGATGGTGATGATGTTGAACTTGACTTTGAGAACCTTCATTGCTCATTAAATATCGGATGTTCAGATGGAAATTAGGTGAGGCGATAGGTTGAATTTGCTGATGATCGCCATTACTCCTTGGATCGACTGTGCTGTATTTCTTCTTTTCTTTATCATCATCATGAGCTTGGGACAAAATATATTCATCAACAGATTGATCAGGACTTTGGTCATTTGGCAACATAACAATTGAAGAAATCTCAGAAAATCCCTTCTCTGGAGTTCCGTCTCTTGACCCTTTCTTATCAGATCCTCTATTCCCGACTATCTGATTATATTGAGAAGTTCCTGGTGGAGCTCCCGATTTGCCAATAAAGTTGCCTTTTGCACTCTTATGAGCATCATTAGAAGCTACTCTTTGACCTTGGCCTTGACCTTGCTGCTGAGTCAAATGAGAATAGTATGAGCTGATTGGATTTGCTTGGGGATTTAATTGAGGAGATGCATAAGCCTTTGGAGGCTTCTTGGATTTTTTCTGGACAGCCTCAAAGTTGACTCCTTTGAGTTTTTCGGCATAGTTTTTGAGTTCTTCGACGGAGACAGGCTGAGTTGCTTGGTTATATTTATTTTTGACCATTTGTCTGATGGTATTGGCAGCTGTTTTGGTGCTGCTCTCGTTAAGACCAGAACCTTTGAAAAATCTGCTGCTTCTTTTCTTTTCATCTCTCTGCATTGTGAGATCACTAAATTCCTTCATCAACACTGTAGAGTATCTATCTTGAAGGTTTCGGTTATTAATAATCTCCATCATCTCTTCCGCATTCATATCTTTGCTTAATCTTGTCTCTTCTTGTTGTTTGTAAGCACTTGGCCTTTCGCTCACATCCGTCATAGACCCATGCTTCTCAGCTTTTTTTGCTTTTAATTCTCTTAGATAATCACGATTCTGCCCAAACCCATAACTATAACTTGGTTGCTGCTGGGTTTTATTTGCTTGGCTTGTAGATGGTGGTTGATAGGCTCTTGATGTACTTGATGGAGTTTTTGACACTCTATGCGTCTGTGATGAAGATTGTAATGGTGGTGGATTTCGACTTTGTAATTGAGGCTGTGGCTGTTGTTGATTCTGTGCTATCAATTTATCCTAAGGGAAATATTAGACATTCCTCATACCCTTATCCCAAATACTTTTTCTGCGAGCTCACGGCGCATTTTATTGATCTCTTGTTCAAGTTGAAGGATTTTGTTGTCTTTTTCCACTTTTTCTTTATGGAGATCAATGAATTCTTTTTCGATGAATACACTGTTTTTATCTCCACTGATATGTTGGAAAGATCGGTCCAAACTCTCATAATACTTGTTGGTATTCCCAGTTGAAGCATATTGAGTACTTGCTGCCAACATCTTTTCTTCTATTTGTTTCTTCTCTTTCAAATTCCTTTCCAAATTTGCCTCCATTTCCAGCTCAATCTTCTCATTGTTTGACATAACTTCACTCAATGATTCTATCTCCTTTGCGATCGCTTGAACTAATTCCTCATCTTCAATTCCTTGTTGCTCTTCCATCTTGGCTATTATCGCCTCTTCATTCTGTTTCTTTAAATCTCTCAATTCTTTCAAGCTTTGACTGATCTCCCAATTCTCTTCTAAATTCGCAAATAATTGTTTTCCCAATGCATCCAATGATCCATCATCCACTTGATTCATTGATCCTGCTGCCGAGTCCAATATCTCGTACTTCTTAACGACCTGTATCTGATCTCCTCCTTCTATTATCACAAGTTAATGCTTAAATTTTAACCCCAATTTATACTGTGTTCTAATTGTTGTTTCAATGAACCAATCTCATTTCGCAAAGATTCGATGATTTCTTTATATTGAGAAACATGAAGCTCCACTTCTTTGATATTACTCATTACTTTCTTTTTGATCTTTCGAGCTCTTGAAGCGTAATTCAACGTATTCACTGTTTCTTCATATGCAATACTTGCTGGAGAAATACACGCCAACATAATTGTTCTTGTATTTCCACCCAATGAATCCTTCAATAATCTTGTCAATTTTGAATCTCTATAAGGCACAAAAGCTCCTTTCTTATTAGCATCACTCAGAATATTTATACAATTTCCCAGAGCTAACAAACTTCTATTGATATTCGCACCTTCTTGCATTCTTATTCCTCGATTTTCTGTTGTAGCTGCTCTTTCACTTCCCGCCAAATCAACAAAGCAGAGTTTGCTCTGAGTATATGTCTCCTGAATATCTCTGACTCGACTTCTCTTTTCAACAGTCAGTTGAATAATTGCGTGAGATCTTGAAGAAAATTGATTCGCATGGGTTGTTGCCATGATACGCTTTGAGTTTCCTGCGAAAATGTGCTTAAGAAGCTCATGCTCGCTTTGAATAGAATATTCAGAAATATTGGAGATCATGACTCCCTTTTCTGGATCTTCAACGACCATAAGATTTTCAGCAGATGGGTTCAGTAGGTCCCTGATTTGTTCATTGTAGATTTCGATATAACTCATTTTCATAAAGAACTCATAATTAGATGATTCATTTGAAAAAGTTTGAAAGATATCGCGAACCATCAGGTTTACCAGCCCAGGATTAAACTGCATTCCACCATTTGAATTGTAAATGTCACCAAACATGGTGTAGGTTTTTCCTGCCCCTGTCATACCATAGGCGAAAATCGTAGAATTGAAACCCTGAACCATATTCTCCAAGGCTGGCGTCAAAGTTTCTCGGTAGATTTCTTCTGTACTCTTGGCATCCCCAAATACATTATCAAACACAAAAACTTTTTCTTTCTTTGTCACCTCCGATGGATTCTCTGGATCAAAAACAAACACCTATTCGAATCATTAGTCCACTTTCTAGCCTGTAAAGTCGCTGAATCTTACCATATCATCTCTCGCTTCAACAGTTGACCCTTTTCTTGTTGTATTATTACTTATCTCCTTGCTATTCAAAGGTCTCAGCCTCACATACACTCTAAAGGCATCAGATTCACCTGGACCTGCCTTTTGAGCTGTATTTTGAATGGGACCATTTAAAGGCTGATTTCGAGGTACACTATCATGACGAGAAAAGTAGTTTTGCTGAGGAGGAGAACGTTCGCGAGCAATTTTGTTGGTGGTTCTGTTTGTAGGAGGAGATGCAGAACGGAAATTAGTAACCAAGTCGTTTCTGACTAAGGGTATATTCATTCACAAGAACTTACTCGACTTTTTTATTTTGAATAAAGCCTAATGAGATGTTTGTTAATAGAAGAAGTTATATTAACGCCCACATAATCGAATAAATCAAAAAAGACTTAAATTACAACGAAATTATAGAGTCCAACCTTGAACTGTTATCTTCTCTCTTGACTATTTTACCCTTTTTATACGAAAATATCCCAATACTCCCCTCCTGATGATATTACATATTCAGAGGATTCGTTTCGAAAAGTCAATTTGTTATGAAATTGATTTTAAAATACTAAAATTGGTAATTCTACTAAGTAGTTAATCCGAGATTTTTTCTTTTTTCAACCTCTATAATTCGTAATCATTCTCAAATTTAATAGTACTATTACGCAAATTATTTAAAGAAACTTCTTTAGTTTTCTAACAATAATAATATCAATACAATTAATAAAAGACTTGAGGTTCATTTTGTTCAATGAATGGGAAAACTTCGCCTAAAAAGGAAATTAACCAAAAAACTCTTTGAGAGTAAAAATATACCTGTTGACTCTCTACCAATGTACATCACCTTATAAATTTCACCCATCTGATCAGGAGAAACAAGTCTCAAATATTCAGATTCCAATCTCTTTCTTGTCTCACTATCAGCCACATTCCATAATGCCTCTAATCTTGTATTCATTCCCATTGATTCCAAGAACAGTCCTTGAGGAATTGCTCCATATGCTTGAACTATAGATCAGTAATTTTAGCTTGTTCTTTTATATATGGGCCACTTACTGTTTGGTGTTTTTCTTGCGACGTGAGCCAAAGCTTGGAAGTTAACGTAAGCACTCAAATCGGCTTCTCCTGGATATTCAAGCAAATGCTCTTGTGGAATGTATTTATGACTTCTTATTCCCTTTTTGAAAAATTAATTTGTCTCTTCATAACTCCTCCTCTTCTTACTCTGACACTGTCGGATAAAGCATGATTTTCACCGTAATCAATAATCAATGCTCCTCCATTTGTCTTGGCAATCAACTCACTGATTGAATTTGTCATAACCAACGCTGTATTAAAATTTACAAGAAATTCACCTTCAAAATAAAAACCTCTAGGACAGACTTCAACGGTATCACCATGTTTGATAGTTCTCATGACCTCTTCAGAAAAGGTTTCTTCAGGTTTTAAATATTTCTTAACATTTTCGTTTGGACCATCAGTCAAAATATATTCGAATTTTTTTCTAATCATTCATATTACTCTGATCCATTCTCATAAGAGACGTACTGTTTCGTGTAATCATGACAAACATTGACTAATTTCTCGCACCAGCCCCATTCCCTTGAATACTAAACAAAAGACTCATAAATCTTCCTTTTCAAAACTCGAGTAACTTACTTGGAAGATATGAACAGGCAAAGCGTCAATAAATTCATGTTGTAAAACAACAACAGGAGCTATTCACAAGAGATAAGTAAATTCATGAATGATATTCTCAAAATATTACTGTTGTTAGGATCATTTTCTTTGAATTCTCTGAAGGCAAGATCACCAAAATCTTCAAACAAGTATTGTTCGTACATAGAGAACCATCTGAGACTGAGATAAAAGTCGGGGTTTTCACTGGTAAACTTCTCGACTTTACTTCTTTTTCCTTCTTCATATTCGTATTTCATCCAAATATCATATTTCTGTAATTGTTTTGTGATTCTTTCTTGTTGCATCTTTTTCAAAAAGGGACTGAATTCGACAAAATTGATCTCCAATCCATTCAATAAACCAAATTGATGGAGCACCTAAGTTGATCATAATCAAATTATTCTCAGTATCCTTCTTACTCTGATGATGTCAATCATCAAGGTTCCTCTACCAGGACCAAATTCCAAAAGACTATATTTCTTCTTTGCTTGGCCAGATTGTGGTTTACGAAGATTATCCAAATCAATTGCATTTATCTTGCCCAATAAACTCAATACCCACACTCCAATCATCTAGGTACAAGGTTTGCTTATTGAAAATAATTTTTGAATCGATACTTCTCCGAACATTTGAGAGATTTCTGGAGATGTAATGAAATCACCCTTTGTATTAAACACATCCTTCTTCATATAATATCCTTTAAGAAAAATGAGTAATTTAGGAGATATCAAATTTACCATATTGATCATGGAGTAAGCATCTGTCCATATAATGAGAGAAGGTCATTGGACCTTTGGACTATTTTAGTTATCATCACTTTTTCAAAAAATATACTAGAATTTCTTCTTTAAGAACGGTTGCCAAAGGAAGTTCAATATTGCTCAAATCTAGATGATGAATGAATAAAGGGAAGGGAAGTGTTGAGAGAAACCTGCGGTACTGTGGATGGAGGTGAATCGTTCTTTGGAGGGTAAGCTTGAGAAAGAACGACGAGGAGCGCTGAAAGAATTGGATTTGGCAATATTTGTGAGAATTTTACGATACATTTTTAAAAAATTAGTTTTTTGCAGAATTTTTTTTATTTCAAGGTTTGAAGTATTCATGAGGAAATAATTTGTATTCACAATCTTAAGCACTTCACATGTCTTCTTTCAGCCATCTTTCGTTATTTTGCCGAGGAGTGGAAAAAACCTGGGAAAAAAATTTGCCTTTTTTCTGTAGATCCTAGATTTGAAAAAAAACAAGCACAAATGTTTCTTTGAGTCATCCAAGGAAAATTCAAAAAAGAAATTTTTTCTAAAGAAAACTCCCTTCTCTTTCTCAAAATTCTTAAGAGATTGCCTAGAATTTTGTTTGGGATCTGGCCCTGAAAATCTGCGCTTCCAAATTTTTTGGCATTTTTTTCTCTTTTTCATTTTTTTCAAAAATAATTTTTTAAGAAGTTTTCAGAAAAAATATTTTCTCTTTGAATGAAAAGGAAATTTCTTCTTTCAAAGAAATCTTAAAAAAAAAGACTGTTTCCTTCTTTTTTCTCTCACTGAAAAATATTACAGTTGCTTACTCTCAAACTTATTCCCACAGCAATTTGAGAAATTCTACCTTTTACTAGTCTTTAAATTTTTTTGCCAAGTACCTAAAAGATTTCTAGAAAACTATTTCGAATGAATGGACTGGCTCATAAGCCAGCTCGATAGCCCTTTTGTCACCAGATTTTTTTCCCTCAAAAAATTCCTCTTACTAAACTAAACTCAACGAATCAGCCAAATTAAAAACTCAAGCAAAAATCTAAAATTAAATAAACAGTCTTTTGTTTAATATGAGATCTTTTTGCTTTTGTATTTGCCTACTCAACAAGTGTTTTTTCAAACAAAAGGAAAAAATTAAATTATTAGTTTGGAAAAAAAATTTCAATATCTAAAAACTCTTTTGTCAACGTGTTATGTCCGCATTTACTCGACTTAAATCTTTCGATGTTTACAGAAAACTTCCTCAAGATCTCACTGAAGCTACCATGTCCGGAGCTATTGGTTCTCTTCTTTTTCAAAAATTTCCCAGGCTGACTTTTTACTTTAGTGAGTATTGCCAGCACTCTCATTATGCTCATCCTTTTTATCACTGAATTCAACGAATTCCTCAAAGTCCAAACTGCTTCCGAAATGTTTATTGATATCAACAGAGGTGGTGAAAAGGTAAGCCAAACTACCAAAATTCGCATTCAATTTGAATTAGCTGACAGTAAATATTGATCTTGTCCTCCCAAATATGGTCTGTGATATGGTCTCTCTTGATGCTCAAGATGTCATGGGATCCCATCACGTAATAAAAATCCTCTTTAATAATTAAATGTCCCTTCAGGTCAATGTTGGAGGCGAATTGTACAAGAGAAGAGTTACGAAAGAAGGAAAAGTTATCGATGAGTATAAGCAAGTAATTTTAGACTTTTTGGGACTCCCACGGCTCATAACTTTCAAATAGAGAGATGGAGAAACCCATGTTGATCTTGCCAGAGCAAAGAAAGCTTTTGATGATCATGAAGGCTGCCAAATTGTCGGTTCTTTTGAAGTTAACAAGGTAATGATTCTTGTTTTCCAAACATTCTTCAAAGGATCCAATAGGTCCCAGGAAACTTCCACATTTCCAGTCATGCTTATATGGGAGTCTTGAACCAATATTTCGTCGAAAATAAAGTCAACACTATCGATGTTAGTCATAAGATCAACCACATTTCTTTCGGTGATGATAATGACTTGAAGCAAATCAAAAAGTAACTTGGCATGAAATTCCCCGAAAACAATTATTTCTTTAGCAAATTCGATAAGGGTGTTCTCAATCCTCTTGATGGTGTTGAAAAAATTAAGGCTGAAGCTTTAAAAACTACCGGTGTCATGCATCAATATTATATTAGCGTATTGGACCTTTTGAAAACCAAAATAATGATTTCTCAAAAATAGGTTGTTCCCACTACTTATGAGGACTTGAGCGGAAAGAAATTGTATGTCCATCAATTTACTGCCAACAGCAATGAAATCCAAACTAACGTTCTTCCTGCCCTCTACTTCAGGTATAATAGATTCAATATCATCTATCAATTTTCATCAATTAGATATGATTTGTCTCCTGTTACTGTCAAGTACACTCATCACAAGGAAAGTTTCTTCAGATTCTTGGTTCAAATCTGTGCCATTATTGGTGGTATCTTCACTGTCGCTGGTATCATTGATGCTCTCGTTCACAAGTCCGTTGTCAATCTTATGAAAAAGGCCTCCATCGGCAAATTGGGTTAAAAGGGTGAAAGCATGAAATTTTATATTCTATTCAAGTTTAAAAAAATATTTGCATCATCATCTTGATAGCCTGTTCATTTGAGCATATTTGGATCGTTATGCTTAAACCTCTTGTTCCCTTGCCTTGTTAAGTTTCTGATTCTCATCATAAAATTTTATTTTCAACATTTTAAAAAAGCGTTAAACTTTTCAATTTTTTTGATGAATTTTTTTTTGAAGCAAAAATTCCACCCTGAAACTTGAAAAGAAAGAAACCTTTCTTTATGTACATGTGTCATTTCCCCTGTATGTCTTCATTCAAAGGAAAATTTTTTTGACAACAAAATCTTTTGAAAAAATTTTCTTCAACACAGAGAGAGACACACAGATTATTGAATGATTAAAGTAACGAATAATTATCGATATAAACATTATGAATTATCCACAAATATGGATATCAGAATTATGCAGCATACTCATATAGTTTTATATGTAATATACCCTATTACATACTATTGTCTCTATAAATCAAAATCTTTATAAAAGATCTTTACAAAAGCTATTTGCCTAGTCTTAAAAATTAGCTTATAGCTTCCCTTCTTTTCGTTCCAACAAAAATGTTGGCGGCCTAAAAAATTTTCCCTTACTTTCTTAAATTACTCAATCCTTTTTATGGTTAAACAACGCCATTAGATTGTCTTTTACCATAATAGCTTTTTCCATTCTCAACTCCAGAATTCTCTTCTTTCTTGAACAAAAGAGGAATCTCCACCTTAAAAACTGCATCCTTCAGACTTGCTTGTAATTCCTTCAATTCTTGTTCTTTTTGTGCCTTTTCTCTTTCTTTACACAATTCCTTCTCCAGTTGAATTCTTGGGATCTTCTTCTTGCTCTTTGCCAACATCTCTTCGAAGCTCTCCACATGATTCTCATCGGTAATCTTCACTCTCTTCAAGCTTGTGTTTCCTTCTACCACAGATCCTGGGCATTCATCTGAGGTACTTATCGCGTCATACTTTCTCTTCTTTTCGTTTGCTGGGGTAAAGATTGCGCTCTTATGAAGAAGGCTTTCTTGAGAATACATGGCTTCTCTGTCTGTTTCGGATTGAATCATTTGGAAAGGAAGTCTGCCTGAAAGAGTATTGGAGTTATCTTGAATGTTCTCCTTGCTTGCCATTTTTTCAAGTTGGACCCTTGAATAGTGCTTCTTGGTGTCAGTCATGAAAGAAGAATGATCTTCATTTTCTTTGGTGGTTGGTTTTCTAACTGATTGGAACAGATTTTGGGTTCTTTGTTCTTGCTCCTTCTCCATCTTTTCTTTCTCAAGCTTTGAATAAGACTTCTTAAAATCAAATGCTCCCATTATCTTATAATTCTCAGCTTCTATTGCTCTCAATTTTCTATGAATCGAAGTTTAGATTTTCATACAATAACCCGATTATTACCTTTCCATGTATGATAATTTCTTACTTGTTGAGGGTTCACCTTCAAATGCATGAACCTCTGGCTCTTGATGATTATTTCTACCATTATTATTGTTATTTTCTTCAGGAGAAGAGAAGACGCCATTTCCTCCAGCTTTAGCCTTTTCAGCGCTCATTAAAGGTTTCTCCTCGACCATACTATCAGAACCTGCTGATTTCTCTGTTTCTTCTGAGGCTGGACTTGATTTTTCTTGGCTGAGCTTATCACCAATTCTTGGACATTCAATTTCCATGTCGACTTCTTGTGATTGGGTTGGGTCAGTATTTTCTTTATCCAACTTTGTCATTGACACATTTTTGGCACTCTTCTTTCCTGTATTCTCACCTATTATGAAAATATTAACCAAAATTTCCAGAAAATCTTTCTTACCATGAATACTTTTAGCTTTAGTGGAGAGGGGACTTCTGTAAGTATGGGATTTCTTTGATTCTGACACTTTCCCATCACCATTCAATATATCTTTTTCAAGAGTTGTTGATTTCAACATAAAACCATCAGTTGTCATCACACTATAATCACCAGCCTCTGTCAAAACTGACCAGTTATTTCCTTCAACTGTTTGTTGATTTCCAGCTCCACAGCTTGGTTCCATTATTGTCTCGCAATCTTCTCCTTGAGGAATCACAGGCTCAAACATTCTACTAATCTTCATGTCTTGACTTTGAAGTGGGGTATCGTCATTCAATAATGCGCTGTCAAGTCTTCTTGGACGACCAATATCTTGTTGAGAACTTTGGTAAGTACGATTGTCTGCTTCACTGACGTCATCATCTTTTTGAGAACGGATGATATGGTTGCAATTAAAAGAGACTTCATTCATAAAAGGGTTGCCTAATTCATGTTGGCTCTCATAAACTTCTTCCAAAGTGCTTTCTCTTGTGAATCTCTTTTTTTGCTTATTACTTGACAAACTGAGTCTTGACATGGACTTTCTTCGATCTTTCTCTTCTTGGTCATATCTTTGCTCATTGCTGTCTTCGAAGGATTGCATGATATCTCTTCCAAAATTTGGAAGAACCTTGCGAGCGGTTTTCTTCATAGGAGACACTGTGGGATCATAAGCCTTGGTCTTATATCTTGGTCCAAACATGAAATTTGAATCAGAATGTAAAAGCTCAGGTGGGCCTTTTTGTAATCTGAATGATTGAGATCTATCAAACATTTGACTTGATTGTCTTGAATCAAATCCATTCTCATCCCAAAATCCATGACCTTCATTATCATTCTTGAATAAAGAGACTTGACTATTGCTAATAACTGATCTGTCTTGTGAGAGATGATTGAAATGGATAAAATTCTGGCTTTCCACTGTTCTGAAAGTCATGGCATCATCTTGGTGAGATTCTCCCTCTTGCTCGTCATTATTCTCTTCTTGGCCTTCACTTCTTTCTTCAGCAATCACTGCGTTTCTCCCGGCAAAACTTACAAGACTTCCTGCTTCTGTTTGCTGACTATTTTCAACTCTTGCGGTAGAGTCTTCAACTTGTCTTGTCCTATTCTCAAAAATCTGATCTTGAGCAGCTGGTACAGTCACATTATCACTTGTTTCCTGGTGTTCTGTGGTGGTTTGAGTGGTCTGGGCTTGTTCATTGGATGAATGAGAGTCGGTTGAATTTGCATTATTATTCAAGATTTCCTCTGCAGGATCTAGGGAACATTAGGGAGAAGTGTATGAAGAACAGGGTACCTTGAGTGCTTTCAAGAGGGTTGATATTGGAGTCTGAGTTCATAGCGGTATCCGTTGTCGCAGAAAAAAAGTTTTAATATCAAATATAAGTTTAAATTTGAATGAGATTATTTGAATTTCGGAGGGGAAATTGGCTTCTGATTCATTCAAATTTGATCAGTTTAATTTTGATTTGATTGGAAAACTGTTTTTTGGGATAATTGAGAAATATAGAATCATCATAATCATCATACTGATTTTATACACAGAAATAGATAATATTTAGAGAATTTCATTATGCAACCAAAATAAAAAAATAAAAATAAATGAATAGAAAACATGTATATTCATTTTCGTATACAATAATACCTAACCAAAATTCCTTATATTTAAAAAAAAAAAATTTCTTGTCTTAAACATTACTCTCAGAGTAAGTGAGTATCACTGGGCTCTTCGTGGATAATTGTATGTTTTTTCTCTATTCTTGGAGTCAACTGTTGACTGTCGTTTAGCTTTAAACTATCTTCTCTCACCAAGGTGCCTCCACGTTTTTCAAATGCAGAGAATGTCCTTCCCAGCTGCATTATCTCATGAGAATTAAATTCAGAAGTTAATGATGACTTCTTTTCATTCTTGAATACATTCAACTCGTTCAATATATTATCAGGAGGATTCACTGAACTTCCTGTGTGCCTATGTGTCTTGCTTCTATAATGAGAACTTCTCAATACAGAACAATTGTCCACATCACTTCTATCAGCGTTAAAAACGGTCTTGCTTCTTTGCCCTTCTCTAAGAATCTTATCACTGTATTCCGTTGGAATCGACTCTCCTTCCTCTTTCACATCTTCAGAATCAACTTCATTGTCGTCTTTATGTCTATTCTTGTCAACAGGATAAAGAGGCTCAATTCTGAGTGATAAATCAGGAGTAAAAAGAGCATCAGGGGAGTTGAGTTCTGGACTAAGGCTATCGCCAACTTGAATTTTATTCAATACAAGAGAAAGATCCTGCATTGCAAGGCCTTCTGCAGTGTTATTCTTTCTTTTATCACTGCTAGTACTGTTGCTAGTTGCAGATCTGTTGGAGGAGTTCTTTCTCTTTTCTTGGATATTATTTTTAATTTCTTTAAGTTTCGCTCCCACCAGCTTGGCTTTTCTTTTCAACATTTGGGCAGTTTGTCTGTAAGATTTGATGAATAAAAAGGCCAAGTAACCGTAAAGCACAATGTTGAATATTCCGCTTATCACCACCAATATTGTATCAAGCCATTCATTTCCTCCATCTGATAAGAAGAACATTCCTGCATACACCATAACACATAATGTTATCATTGACATCATTTCAACGTTATTTAGTCTTTTATCAGTGTAAGGCCAAGCAAAATAGTGAAGCACTGTAAATCCAATCACAATCAAAAATGTTGCAAATGCCTACAAATACCAGGTTAATTTTTTTTCTCCATCATAAACAATTACCTGGCTTTGAATTGAGACGAAATTTAAAAAGACATAGACAATAATAACCAAGGTCTTTCTTCCAATAATCAAAAATTCCCAATAATATCTTTCATTCTTCAGTCCTTCGTACACAAAAGAGTATTTAGCATAGATCTCAGGATCATGCAAGTTCTTTGCTCTCTTTCTCAACACATTGAAAAGCATCAATGGCATAAAGATGGTCCAAACGAAAAACATGGGAATTGCTATCGCACATCCCCATAATAAATGGTAACTTGTCCAGCACTGTGTCTCTGAATTATCAGTCATAAAATATATCGGATCATCATCACTTCCAAAATTCTCACACCTACAAAGATTTTGGTTAATTCTCTCACTGAAAAACAAAGAATTACTTGAAAATCTCCAAGGTACTTTGGATAATCGTAGGTTGGAACAAGAAAACAGTAATGATGAACAAGACAATAATAGTTCTTTTAAACTGCGCATTGCCTCTGAGAGGTTCTTTCTTGACTCTGAGATATAAAGTATATCCCAAAATCAGCACGAACCAAATAGCAAAAGGCTCGATCAATGTAATAACAAACTTGATCCAATAAATGCTGTCATTGTCTCTTGTGACTATTTGGGGGAAAAGTTAATAAAAACCAGACATTAAGGAATTACTCATAGCGATGACACAATCAACTGAAAAGCCATTTTTATCATCAGGAACAACTTTACTTGTCACATTTCCCAGATTAGTAATAAATTTGGGCCAAGTGAATTTGTATGAAGTAATAATTGAACTGACTTGCAAGAAATTGACCGCAACCTTCATCAAATTGGATTGGAAATCCTCATTCTCCATATCACTCTGTAACGTTTTATCATTTTGTGCTTTCTTCACCTTTGTGATCTTCGTGATATTAGTCCTGATACCAAAAAGCAAAACGACAATTTGAGCACCAAAGAAGCCAACAAACTTAATATAATACATAGCGCTTGTCTTGCAATTGACGCATGAACTTCCCGTTCCAAACTTAGCATAAGTATCAGCACACTGGTTGCACAGATTGCCTTCGTAAGGGTATTCACATTCTCCGTGAGCTGAGTAGATATCATTTACATAGCCTCCCAAGCAAGCGCTTTCTTGAGGACATTCCATGAAGTTTGAAGAAAGAACATCATATCTCCAGTATCCTGGTTTCGGAGCAACCTTGGCTCCTCCTAGGCATACAGCAACAGTGTCATCACAAGGAGTGCATGTAGGATTAGAATAGGGATCCTCCAAACTATATGTTCCTTTTGCACATGTTGAGCACATCTGAGTGGAAGAACTGTAAATATCACCAATTTCACAGTCGATAAAGTAGACTTGCATATCCTGGCTCATCAAAGCATCAGCATCCTTTAGTAATATTGTTTAAAAAATTCAAGTTAAAGTCAAGGTTTACCACGAGAATATTTGATGCAGATGATGAACCGCTCAAGGTTAAAGTTGCGGAAGTTGTTGGCTGACCAATCATTAACACAGTTGAGTGGAGATAGAGTTCTCCTTGTTTAAAAGTAACCGTAACAGGACTAGAAACGACAAAAGCTTGAAAATCTGACAAACTATTTTGAGTATCTGAAATCTTCACAGTTATTGCTCTACAAGAAATATTAAGGCAATTTTCACCCCTAAAGTCGTTACTCATCAGTAATATAATTAGCTAGTTGATCATGAGTATCATAAGCTTGAATAAGGATAATTTGGGAAAGTTCATGACCACTCTTGTGTTTTATGAAAAAATCAGAAGGAAAATCTGAAGAGTTCAAACGCTTCGAAAATGTCTAATTTTGAATTATATTTCTCGCACAAATCAATCTCAAATACGGTTTTATTAGGATTGTTGATCCAAGTTGAATAGTCTTCATTATAGCTAGCTTCTTCACTTGTTATCACATCATAGAAACTCAGCATATAATAAGAGGGCTTTCCATCGGAAATCTGAAGACCAAACAAATCAGTATTATCAGTATATGTTGAGGTTTCCATTGTGGCATCAACAATCTCATCATAATCAAACAGGAGCTTGAGAGCACCGCCAGAATTACTTGCAGTATTCGAAATAAAAGTTGCGTTATTTATTGAAGATCCTGATAAAGTATTTGGATCTAAAATTTTTTATTAATCTTCTTCTCATGAAATGTTGTTATTTACTATAGCTTATAAAGTAGATAGCTCCACCATTTTGAGCTGAATTTCCTGTAAATCTTGTATCCAAAAGAGCCAACGCTTCCCAATCAAGATAAATTGATCCGCCCTTTCCAGTTGCAACGTTGCTTTCGAAAGTACCGTTTTGGACAGACAATGTCGAAGCAGCTATAATCGGAGTCTGAGTCACTATTCAAAAAATTAGGACGGTCATAACTCATATCATTCTTACCAAGACTGTTCTTGGCTATGGCGCCACCATTAATGGCTGTGTTCTCTGCATAAACATCATTGATAGAAATGATAACTGCCAGAGGATTCTCACAATATATAGCTCCACCATAGAGCGCTCCTAAACCAATAAATTTATTCCCTTTCAGATTCCAGGTTGTTGAAAAAGTGCCCAGAACTCTTATCGCCTTGAATAAAACATTAATAAAAGCTTCACAAAAGATCACTTTACCCCTCCATATAATGGAAAAATGACGTTATTTATAAATGTATTTGAGGAGACATCCATTGAATTACCAGGATTAATATCTGTCGTACCGTCTGCAAAATTCAAAAAGGTGACTCCATCAGACGCAACCAGACTTTTATTCTTCAAGCTTGATGTGTACTCAGAGGCCAAATCTGAGTTATCAAAGATACAGCCCGACATCGTCAAAACTGATTGTGACAGACCGATACAATGTGACTTGATATTTGTGAAATTAGAATTAGTGATCTTGTAGCCTGTGCCCACTCTTGACAAAAGACAGACGCCGCCAGGCCAGGCAGACTCGTAGTCGAGGTCAACAGAATTCTTCATTTTCTTCGTCAATTCAATTTTGCTGATATTGTTCATTGTCACTGAAGTCAAAGTAAACACTTTGGCAGATTGCTCGATCAAGAAAAGACTATGTCTCACTGCAATGCTGTCAAAGACTGTGCTCGTGATTGTTGGGGTGGCCATGGTAAATGAGCCTGCACCAGTAGCATAAATAAAGGGCTGAGTCGTGTTCTGTGTAATGTTCTGGAAAAGAGAGCTCGTGATTGTGATGACTTTTGGAGTATTTGAGGAAATAAAGTTGCCATCATAGTTCGCATAAGTGATGTTTGTTACGGTCAAAGTTCCTTGTGCTACCATCGTCATGAATAAAGAAGATCCTCCTCTATTGGAAAATTAATGAAACCTCCCTCTTCAAAAAACTCTTACGAGACATAAATGTTGGTGAAAGTCATGGTCAGACCTAGAGTCAAAAGCGAGTCTACTTCAGCAACATCGAGAAAGTTAACATTCGTAAAGGTATGAGTGCCTGCAGCCAAGTTAAAAGTAAAGGCAGCGTTTGAGTGGGTTCCTCCAGTGTACGAAAATGTTGAGCTTGTTTGTGTTGAGGCGGCATTTACTAAGATTGTCTCGCTCGTGGAGTCCATGATGTTCACATTCTAATATATTAATATTTCAAGTCCAAGGTATCAAAAGTTACAGTAAAGACCAAATTGGTAAGGAGACTGAAGATCATATCCATTCCTCCAGGTGCAATACTCTTGGAAGTGAATGTACACCCATTTACAGTGAGCTTCCCCGTGTTTATTGCAATAGCTGTCTTTGATGAAGTTGTATCAAAACTCTCCAGGTTCATAACAAAGTTGCTATCCGCAAAGACGCTCCTAAACACACTTTACAAACAAGGATAAATTCAAATCAATACGTGAGAGTCAGCGTAGAGGTGACTGTGGCTGGTGAAAGTAGATTAACCTCGGTATCTGCTGCTATATTTATCACATAGATTGTTCCTGTCACTCCTGAAAGAGCTGTAAAAGCCTTCGTCAAGGTCAGAAATGGAGCTGAATATGATCCAGCGGCTGAGTCGGACCCGCTCACCGGGTCGATATAATAGCATGTATTTGCGCATGTTGGAGCAAATGTGCCGGAGCATGCAGAGCCACTCCAGGTACAGTCAGTTAGAGAATCACATTGTGAGCTTGAAGTCGCATCAGAGCAGCCCAAAGAATGGCCGTAAGAGAAAAGAGCAAAGAGGAGTAAAAAGGAAAGCCAACGTTCCATTAAAAATCAAATGAATGCAGAATTGTTGTCAGATTAAACCTTTTTCAGGACCGGATCCACGAATTAATTGGAATGACTAAATTTATTAATCGAAAAAGATGTTTCCTGCGTGCTAATCAGCAACAAAAATTAAAAAATAGGCAAATCATTAAAAGCTCAACGATCAAGAAAAAAACCCTGCTAAAATGTTATTAAAAAAAGAGAATCCCTCATTTAGTTTCGATCACCTCTAAATTTTCAACTTTCTCTTCTAATAAAGATCCCACGATCAAATCTAGGCTCTCCTTGATGCTTTACTTTGTTTTCTCCACGTTGCAATTTCATTTATTCAATTTTCAGAGAATTAATAGACCATTGGGACGCAAGTCTTCCTTATTTTAAAAAAAAGAAGGAGCCCCCAAAATAAACTAAACCCCCTCCCGTTAAAAGTTTCAGGTTCAGCTTCGTTTTGATAAGTTGAAGAAGTTCATTCAGGGTTTATTTCATTCAGATGTGACCCAAGTGGCCTTATGTTGGCAGTTTATTATAGAGATTAATTGCTTTAATTAGCAAATTTAAGAAGCTTGGAATGCCTAAAATTCATGCTTTCCTTACTGTCCTCGCAACGCTAGAAGTCCAGCAAAGGCCTTTAGGATCAAACCATATTGTATTCAAAAAACTTTGGACACATAAATTCAATTCTTAATTATCTCATCGATCATAGACTCGAGCCTTTCTCTCATATTTATTTGATCAATTTAAAAATAATCCCAGTCAGAATTTTCGAGCTTCTGAAAAGTCAATATATGAAAACAGCCTTTGTGAGGCCTGATTTGACCTAAATAAAGCTCATTTGCCATCAATGCGAAGCCTAGTACAAGGTCAATTAATATAACCAGCATTTTAACATTAAATTTGGTTTAATGAGAGATCATTCTTTCAATAAACCTATCATTAGGCTTTGCATTTGAATTGCATCTTTGACGGTTTAGGGAGCCCGCTTCCAGGCTTTCCAGGAAGATTTTTGTTCAAGAGGCCTAAAAGTCAAGCACAAATCTATTCACCCAGTTTTAATTTAATAACTTTCCACGTTAGAATCTTCGAAAAAGGTTTTATTTCGTTGCCTTCAAAATAATAAAAAAAACGTCGTAAAAGTTAATTTCGCTCTCTGACTCCTGCAGGCTTCATCATTTAGAAACTCATTGCCTGAAAAATATTAGTTTGTTATCAATAAGTTCTTTCAGAATTGAACTTTATCACAAAGTCGGAAAATGAAAGAGAGATAAATTCGTTTCAATCAACAAAAAATGACTGTTTTTAGACTTTCAAGTTTGTCCCATTTGCTGATTAATTTCATCACTGAAGGATTTCCAAAAGGACTTTTTGGAAGCGCTCAAAAGTTTGGCATTTCCAATTTTTTAAATTATTTAGATTTTTAATAAAATTAAAATAACCGTTTCTCTGACTTGAGATTGTACGATAATCTTATCCTTAGCAGAACTCTTCATCTTCAAAATGGTCTCTGGTTTTTCAGCTTAATCTCTCAGTTCAGTGAGTCTTTCACTCTTTCCATTTCGGAATTATGAAGTAATTTTTATTAAAGCCCTTACAATGTTCGATATCCATATATTAAAACCTGCTTTTTATAATTCGACCACCTTAATAATTAAGACCCAAATAAGACACCACGTCTTATCGCTCTTTAGATTCAGCGTTGTATTTTGGCAAAATAACCTCCTGAAATCTCGAGAAGTGGAGTAATCATCAAGGCTTTTTGAGTAAAACCAAAATTAACAGTCTTTGAAAAGAAGAAACTTTCGAATTTTTTCTCATCATGAGAAAACATTTTTCTTAAAAAATCAATTTTGGGAGTAAAGTGTAACAGTAAATTAAGGAACCTGAAAAAACCTGAAACACAGCGAGCGTTATCTACTTTCAACCTTCTTTATTGACGTCATCAGTGGGATTAAGACACGCCAACACAAAATAAATTTCTCAAGAATTCAAAGGAATCAACCAATAAATTTGCTGATTTTTTTATCTAAAGAGTTCTTCGAAAATTTTTATTTAAAGAATCCTTCGAAAAAGTTTTCTTGCCTTTTTTTATTGTCAAAAGTCAAAATAAGTCCAAGTCTTTTTAAGGTGATTTGAGCCGCAAACTCCTTTTTTCAACCAAAAAATAACATCTCTCAAAGCTCCACTTTCTCCAGGGTTTCTCTTGCTTTCTGCTTTCTCACAGAATAATCGAGGAGAAACTGGCAATTTCTGAAAAGGATGACTGTGATTCACTCACTTGTCTCGTTCTATAAAAACCACCCATGATTTCTAAAATCGTTTGAATATTCTTTTTCTTGGCATTTCTTCAAGAATATTGACATTAAAGGGGTTTTGGTTGATTGAATGAATAATGCTTCAAAATTTCTCAATTTACTTTTTTAATTTCGGGAGTCATACTTTGGCTTGAAGAGCTCAACAAGTTTATTCTCAAAAAGAACTAGAATCCAGGATTGCTTCAAATCTTCTTTTTTGCATGATCGAAATTTTTTTCTCAAAGAAAAATCTAGAGACAAATTTTTTCCCAAGTCATAATCGATAATAGATCAACTTGAAGCTGGCTGATAGAATAAAGCTGAATGAAGGGATCTGAGTATTTTCTCCCAAGTTTTTCCAAAGAATCCAAAGCATTTATTTATCTCTCAAATCTCATTTCTGAGATCCAAATTTATCTAAAGAATTCGACATCCTCAATAATCAAAAATCTTTAATAAAACTTCGCAGGTCAGGTCATTTAATCACTCTAATTAAATACAGAACTTTGATTAACAATGCAGAACAAAATGTCCCTGAAGCCTCATAATCTCCCTCTTCTCATTCTTATTATCATTTCAATATCCCTCAAATCAACTTCTGCAAATTATTTATCTTGCGCTAGAGAAGCTTATTCAACCATTTCCTTCCTCAAAGAGCTTGCAAAACAAATGGCACAAATGGAATTTTCTGGTCTTCCTGCCTCCATGAGCACCCTTGCTGATCATTTTCATCAGCTCAAAACTGACTGTGGCAAAGGTCCTGACCTCTCATTTTCTTTTCAAAGTTTAGATATTGTAAAATGTAAAGCTGCAGCTGAAGAATATCTTCAGGAAATGGGACCTTTAGTTGATCCTGATGCTGGATTCTTTTCAAATATACAAATCTTATATAAAAGCTTCAGTTTCTTTAGAAATGGACTGACAGCTTGTGGTATCACCGCTGAAGATGGACCTGATAACTTGGATAATGAATTTGATGATGAATTGTAACTTTCTATTTTCAAGAATTCTTTGTCAAAATGCATTGCATTGAAGAAATAATTATCATTCTTGAAAACATTATTCAAGCTCATTTCAAGGCAAAATAATGAATAGATTGTTATATTTATGATGTATTTTATAGAAATATGCTCTACTCTGCTGCAAATACAATAATAAAAGCTGTTCTCGTATTGTTATTATGATTATCATCATAAATCTTTCTTTTTATTTCGAAGCCTGGAGAAACCTCTTTCAAAAGGAAAGAAAAGGAAAGTGTGATTTATGAATTGATAAAGTATGACAAAATTACTTCTTTTTTTGCATTTATATACTGTATAAAAACAAAGGTTTGATTGAATATGTGTTAGAAATGGAAATAAAGCAAAATAAGATCTACAATATGTGTCTCAATACTCACAAATAATTATTTATTCCCATAACTTGTGACTTTCATGTAATTTAATAATTGGCTTTTGATGCTAAGGCATGCTCAAGGTCATCAAAGGCCTGTTTTTGAAGGCTCTGAGTCTTTTGTAATCTTTGGATCAGCTCCATTTCTTTTTGTTCAAGTTGAGCAATTAGATTCTATTCACCAAATTAAACCTTAATAAAGTAACTAGCGAATTACATCTGTGCTATCTTTCACCATAACCTCACCATAAATTCTTCCTTCATATTCTTTTCTTGCATTAGCCTTTACTTCTTCCTAAATTACTCTAAGAAACTACTCAACAATTCTCAATATACCATCTTTTGCTTTTGCTTTTCTTTGAATTCTTTCTCCATATTTCTCACTCTTTGAACCATCTGGTAATTTTTATTGTATTGTTCTTGCTTCACTGCATTCAACTCCTCCAAAAATTGCTAAATAATGATTAGATTTAGGATTCCTCTTGACTCCAACCTTCTTTTCATTTTTCATACTATTCGCATCCTTCTTTATTTTCTTTTCCATTTGGACCTTTCTTTGTTGGATATTGGTCTTTTTCTGTTCATTAGCAAACTTATTCTGTAAGTATCTTCTTCTTTCCTCCTCTTCCCTTTCTTGTCTTGCCTTCATTTTCATATTAATTCTCTTTTCTTCAGGATGAATTTCTTACCTGATTCTTTTCCTTTTGAACCAAAGAATTTTGCTTCTTTATCGTAGTAATTTCATTTGCTTTCTTTTTTGTCTCATCAATTCTCTTCAAAGCTTTGCGCTCTTCAGCTTGTAACAACGCAATTCTATTAGCCAAGAGCTGAGCATCTTCTTCAGCTCTTTTTCTGAGTAATTTTGCTTCTGTTAATTGAGTTTTATAAGCCATCATATCGTCATCATCTTGATGAATACTCCCTTGACTTTTTGAAGCGTACATTTGTAAAGAAAGTTGGTAATATAATGGGCGAAGCGCAGGAGCTTTCCGTCAATTAAACTTTTGCTTTAAAAGGTTTTATTTTATTCAATAAATCAAGAAGGAAATCAATCAATTTTTTCTTTTTTAAGGACTTCAATATTTGAGCGGAAAAAGAGACTAATTTGGAAATTCAACATTTACTGCTAACTTTATGAAAACAGGCACTTCCGCTCCCTCCTTATTTTAGTCAGTTTTTCTGTCGATTTTAGACTTTATCTCTCACGATTTTTTTTTGACATTGAGCCCTCAGGCTCTGCTCTTCATAATTGACTTCATAATAAACTATTTCCAATGTTGGAGAAATTATAAAGATACCATTGGATGAACGTCCAGGATTTATTCTAAATTTACCAAAATTCTGCTTCATATTTGGTTGGAGTTCTCTGAGTATTTCTTTTATTCATTACATCAAAAAAACTATCGAGTCAAAATTTTATTTTCACTATTTTATGATATTTTGATTAAAAAGAGACTTGTCTTTTTCTCTTAGATTCTCTGGAGATTCGATTTTTTTTTAAATGTCTGAAAACAGAAGAAAAAGATTTTCATTGAATAAAATATTCTGAGGAAAACCATTTTGATAAATAGAATTGAACAGGACAGGGCTCTTCTTGATGATGAAAGTTCATTACTCTCATTCTCAGCATGTAAATTTCAAAGATGAAAACTCTTTTTTTTAATTGTCAAAAATTAGAAAACCAGAACCCAAATTTTGCCCGCAGACGCTGTTCAATATTTAATGAAACCGAAATTTCAACTTTCTGAAAGCATAGAAGATGAGGACAAAGGAAGGGAGATGGAATTCTCAAATCTCGTGCAAGGAAAAAAAAAAGAAGCACTTGAGAGGAAAAATAATTAATGATCTCGATAATCATAGAGATGAGATTCCTTTCTCCCATTCAAGCTGAATCAATAAATTTCTTTCACATCAAAAAATTTTGAGACTCAAGTTTTAAGATTTGAATAAGGATAATCAAGGACTTATGATCATAAATAAATCTTCAAAAAAAATATTTCATGACTGTAAAAAAATTGCAATCACAAAAATTTTTTTGAACAAAACAGAGAAATTCTCTTTGTGAATATTATTTAATAAATTTTTTTACGATAAAAAACTCTTTTTCACCTCTCCTCTCTTCTCTTATGGGGAAGTGGTGAATTTGGGAGAAGTCATATCTTGGTATTTTTTATTAGTCGCTGTGTTGACATTGATGGGCATCATTTCTGTAGGAAGAGCGAGGTTTTCGTGACTTGCTTCAGGGTCAATCTTTGAGATGGGACTAAATTCTGAAGGAGTCTTGGCAGTCTTGGGGCTCTTGGGGTGACGTTTGACAAACTTGTCATCTTCTTCAAAATCAGTGGCTCTATAGGCTGATCCTGATTTAGGTTTCAATTTGTTTCTCATGTGGAGTCTGTAGCCGACAAAGCCGACGACAATGAGGCCCAAACCGGTGAGACCGACACCAAGGCCAATAGCAAGCTTGTTGACAGAGGATGGCTCAGTTGAGTCTTCTTCAACGGTGGCACTTGTAATCTCGTAATTAAGAACACTAACACCATCAAGGTTGAGTTGGCCAGCTTCAGCAGCTGCTTGCAAGATTTCCTTCATATTGTTGACCTTCAAATTGGTAAACTTGACCGCTTGAGATCCAGAGTCAGTGTAAATGATAACTTCAGCTTCAATGACAGTGGAACCTTCGTACATCTTGAGGATTCTGATCTCATTAGCAGTGACACTCAAGAGCTTGGCGATGAGGTCTTGGAATTTTGAAATACCAATAGAGCTTCTGAAATTATCCAAACCGATGTTGTATCTCATCATCATGCCAAGAGTAGCATACTTTCTAGAAGAGTCGGGCTTGGCTGTCACGATAGGGTCGGCAGTGACGATTAATTGGCAGGTCAGAACACCGTTAACATCTACAATTTTATTTGTTTTGGTGCTGCAGGTATCAACACAAATTCCTGTACCAATTTTGACGTATTGACCATCAGCGCAAGGGAAATTGCAGCGTCTAGCATCATCATCGTAATCACCAACATATGGTGTAGGGCATGATGACATGCAAGTATTGTTGGGGTACAGGAAATCAAAGATGGAGGGGCATGTGGTGTTGGTGGTACAGTACATGATATCATTGTCATATCTGATATTTTCAACATCGCAGCTATCAACGCAGACAGGGCTTCCACCAGATTCTCCGGCGTAAAACTCTCCAGTAGCGCAAGGTTCATTGCAATACATTGTGTCATTATTGGCACCGCCCAATTCTAATTGATAGGGAGAAGGGCATTCGGAATCGCAAGTTCCGTCTTCATAAATGTAGCCATTATCACAAGGGTCTTCTTTTGTGCAGAACTTGTAGCCATCTTCAGTACGAGCTGAATACTCGCAAGTATCAGAGCAGCTTCCATCTTCGAGGAGGTATTGACTACTTGTGCATGGGTAAGTGCAGTACTTGACTCCAGATTTTGTTTCCTTGGTCAAACCAGAGTCACAGTCACCGCAGGTAAAGTTCCAGTACATGTATTGGCCACTTGAGCAGGCTGAAGTGCAAATGCTAATATCTGAGCCTGAATTGCTCTTGACAACATAGGGAGAAGTCTTGCAGGTGCCCTTTTTATTGCATGAGCCATCAAAGTCGAGGGTATAGCCAGCATCACAGAGCAAGCAGTTCTTGTTGCCAGTTCCTGAGCACTCATCGCAATTGCCAGTGCATTTGACACACTTTTCTCCAACATAACTGTAACCATCAGCGCATTGATAGCATTGAGAGCTGGAGGATCCAGAGCAGTCTTGGCAAGATGGGTCGCATTTCTTGCAGCTGGTTCCACTCAAATAATAGCCAGACTTGCAGCTTGTCTTGGCAGTGTCAGAGTAGATACCATAACCATAAGCGCTGACGGTTGAGTCGGCAAGAGTGAGGTATGCAGATGGAGCATCTGTAGAGATACCATTGTGGACAGTCAAGCTCACATCATAGATACCGAAACTGGGAGAATCACTTGAGAAAATAGCCCATTCAATTTGAATTGTCACATGTTTGGCTGAGTGTTTAACTTTACCAACCAAACGGGCATAGACGTCTTTGCCTGTGCCACTGCATCCATTTGCAACGGAGTCAGAAGTTCCAACAGTTTTGATGTAAAACTCCTTGACACCTTCTCCATCAACAATCAAGGTGATGGCGTCTTCTCCACCTTTCCATTCTCCAATGAATTTGACTCCGATGTCAAAAACAAGGTAGTCATGGGTGGGAAGAGTATCAGTGTACTTTCTCTTGAAAGAACCGACTTGCTCAACAACTCCAGAACCTCCGAGAATTGGGCCATCGCATGAGCCAACTCCGGTGGATCCCTTTGATAATCCTCTAATCTTCCAGGCATCGGCCATGTAAGTAAAGTCGACTGTATTAGAGCCATAGAGATCTCTAATAGAGTTACCAAAAAGGGTAGGAGGAGCAAAATAACATTGAGCAATTGCTAAGACAGAAACGAATGCGATGAGGAATTTAAGCATTTGAATTGAAAGATTGAAATAATTGATTATAATCTCAAGTTTGAACTACTGAATTTATATGTTTTTTAAGGTGATTAAGTCTCACAAATGAGTGGCCCGATCCTATAATTTAGCAACGCAATAATTACATCTAGTTTTATTTTTTCTTTTATCAAAATCGATTATCTTTTTCATCCAATTTGTTTAAACCCTCCTTTATTTCATCTGTGGGATCGCCCGAGCTTTCTAAGTTTAAACTGACAACTTTATCCTCGTTTCTGGTATTTTCTAACCCTAGACAAGAGTGCAGAATGGTGAGATCTCCTGTCTTCTATAATTTTCTGATTAATCCAATAATTTGCGATCGAGAATTTTTTGTTCTTGAAATTAACTCTGAATCTTAAAACCTATTTTTGATCAGAGATTTTATCTGTAATTTGAAACCGATCCTGAACTGATACAAATTAATTCGATATTGCGTTGTAATTTAATAAATCATCCGTCACAGGTTTTAATTGCTGATTAACTTTTTTTCAGTAAGCCCCAAATCCTGCCTTCTTCCTGAATAACAAACCGTTGTCAGAGGCAATGACTTCAAGGTTGCCTTCTCTCAGCTTTGATCTTCTTCTTGCAGAGAGTTTAACTCACCAAAGGGATCCAAATATTTAATTTGCCACTCACTATTCTAATTAAAATTTTTATTGACTCAGGATCATGGAGCTCTCAAGTCCATGAACCTTGGTCTCAAAAAAAAAAGAACTTTGTTAAAAAAAAATTTGTGGCTTCAAACTCATCCTTTTGGTGCTTTTGTTGGCTTCACGAGAAGGTTTCAAAGCCTCAGCCCACGGGAATTCTAGAAAAATAAACCCAAAAATCCATGAAGATAAAGAAACAGTCAACTACAAATAAAATTTAATTTTCATTTATTGCAACAGAATTAACTGAAGGTTTTCCATTAATTCTTTTTTTTTTGTAAAATACACCCGTGGGTCTCGTTCTCTCGAGCAAACCCCAGGGAAAACCTTACTCTGTTACCAGCGAAATGACAGTTTAAAGAATCAGGACGATAAATTATTTTTTATAGATTGAGTTCAAAGGGTGACCGAGCTCTGAATTTAAAAGCTTAAAAAGCGCATTAGCGAAAGCTGGGCACTCGATGATCAGATTACGTTAAGAGGTTTTATCAATTGGATCTGATCCTAAGATCTCAATTTTAGCCTTTCGGCCATTCATAAATATTATAAAGCGAATTAGTGATTTTATTAACCGAGTTTCAGTTTTTCAATTTTCTCTCAAACTATTAATCCATTCATGAATTTACAAAAGTTGAATAGCTCTTAGCCTTCTCTCAAACGAGAATTTAATTTCAATTTTCCCCCATGAGACTTAGGAGACTGTTTCATCAACTCAGACTGCCTTCGTCCTTGATTGTTTCTTTGAGGGAAACAAATAAATTTCTATAACTTTTCTACATCGATTGATACTCCTTAGATAAATAAGTCAGCCCTACTTTGTTTGATTTTTCTGAAAGAACAAAGTCACCAATGTTTCTTCAAAAAGTCTCAACCCAAGCGCACTTTCGCCTTCTTTAGCCTTTGTTTTTGGGTTTTTTAGAGTGAGAATCTTCTAAACTAGCAAGACAATCTTATAATGGCTTTATAAATCTTTTTCGGGTGAAGGAAAATTCAACATATTTATGTTTACAGAAAGGCAACCATATCAGAAAGAGATTGAGTTTTTATTGAAAAAGAAGGAAATTTCGTTGCCATGCAATCTCAAACTGTTAATATGATTAGTCTCACCTTTTAGAGATTTCCACTGACTCTAAAATTTAATTAAAACCAATTAAATTTCCCATGAGCAGTTTTTCATGAAAAACTACCTTAGTAATTTTAATCAGAATTATTAACGGACATGCCTTGATTCTCTATTTTTAAAATTAATTTCTGTGATTCCCAAAGGGAAAAAACTCCATATTTATCAAGGGATCTTTTCTGCACTGGTCTGCACTGGTCTGCACTGGTCAAACCCTAAACTTTCAAGCATTTTCTTTTCAAAAATACCCTTGATGAGAAAATATTTCGACTCCGACATGGTCAAAGGAATAAATCTATATAAGAAACACAGGGTGTCTGAGCTTGATTTGTGATCTCAAAATTAATTTCGCTAAAATCCCGATTATACTATATTTGGTATCAATTTCTATATAAAACTTAGATCACTCCATACACTTCTTTTAAAAAGAAAAGCGAAGGAAAAAGCTTGAATAAAAACTGATGAGGGAAAGGCGTTTTGTTCTATCTGAAAGATAGATCGCTCAAGACCTAGTCAGTAAACTTCAAGATGAAAAAATATTTTGTTCTGAGGAGTTATTAAAAATTGATTGCAAATATTTAGGCTCACTTCGTTTTTATTGAGTCTGCCCTCTTTCAAAGGCACAGAAGAATATTGTTCTTTCGGGAAAGAAGAATAATCATCAGTCAAACAAAAAACTTTTATCTCCAGGGGTTTCCTAAAAACTTGTGGAAAACTTCCCTCTTACGAGTAGTTTTAAACAAATCAGAATTTTTTCTCAAAGGTAACGATCACCACACAAACAACTAACAATTAAATAAACATTTTCTTGATTGAAATTCTCATGTACTTTTTTGTTGAAAATCTGTCGTTCTGATTTGAATTATTTATGTTATCAAAATAAACATAATCATTTGTCAATTGCTAACAAATGACGTGTCGTAATCGAGAAGATCAAACATTCAAGGGACTGGTGATGCTCTTCTCAAGGTAGATTACCAGTTCTTCATGGAAGTTTTAGAAGCAAGTAGATCAGTAAGAGGCCTTTTCATACATAAGTTTTTAGAAAGGTCTTCCCAGAAATAAATTTTCCTTTGGGAAAGGTTTCATTTATCAAAAGAGATATCGGTATGAAAACGTAAAATACTTTCCTGAACTCACTCTGAATCCATTCAGAAAAAAATTATTTTTTTTTATTTCAGTGGTTTTGCACGATCGGATTGATTTTTGCAAAAACCCAACAAACCTTTCTCAGAAATTAATGCTAGCAGTGAGAAAGCTTGGCATCTCAAGAAAATCCTCTGATGAACAGGGTTTTTAATTCTTTCAAACTAGCTGTTAACCTATGTTCCTTGGAAATTCGATGACAAATTTTAGATTTAATTTTTTCATTTGATTAATTCTTTTCTTTCTAAAGAGAAAATTTCGAAAAGCGTTTCTGGAATTCACTGGTTGTCAAAGAGGATAGAGTTGAAAATTCGAAGCATAATTGAGCTTTTTTTGAGTAAGTAACATGACTAAACCTTTTCCAAGTGAAAGTTTCGAATCAATGCCAAGGAAACCTGTTGAAAATCCATCTTACAAACCTTTATAATGCTTTTTTTGCTCTGATACTTCCTAACTTTTAGCAAGGATCTCTAGAAAAATGAACTCCTTCTCGAGATTCCTTTTCTTCAAATGCCCTCTTCATCTTCATCAAATTAAACGTTGATCATCCTGGATTAGTCTGAAAGTTAAAACCTTGGAGTTTATTGGTTTAATATCAAAAGTTTAGGCATTTTATAAAGGTTTGAGGGAGTTATTTTAATTAATTCAAAAGAAATGCCAAAGACAAAATTGACCGGTAATTCAAGCTATGAAGATTTCGATATGAAGGTCTGTGACGTCGCTCTTTGCTATCTCAAATGGAAAATTCTTTATTTAACCATAAAAAAACATTTCGAGAAACTAATTGAAAGTGGCTGAATTTCAACTGACTTTTTTCAATTTTTCAGTTGAAATTAAAAAGACTTTAGTCTGAAGGAAATAAAGACTCGATGCTGAAGTTTAATTTGGCGAAGGCTTAGAGTCTCTTCTCTCCAAAATACTTCCAAACCTTGAACAGGCTTCGTTTCTCTTGATAAAATTTTCATAAAATAAAAAAGATTAAAATCTGAAATTGATGTTAAAAACCAAGAGTTGGAAAAATTTCTCTTTTTTCACGCCTATGATGGCTTCTGGTCAATTTACCCAGTTTTTATCCTGCCAGAGGAAAGGAAACCTTGGGTTTTTGAACCACCATGTGAGGAATAGTTTTTTTCTCTGGACAAAAACTTTTGGATTTTTTCAATCTCGAATTACACGAGAGTTATTGCGGAGGATTTTGATCACGGGTGAAAAAATTCAAAAAAATTTGGCAACTCAGATTTTAGAGGTCAAATCCTAGGAAAAAAAATTCGAGGTCATTTCTGAAGAATTCTGAGATCAAAAAAGGGAGAAACCTTTTTTGCTTTTTTCTTTGAAGACTCAGAAAGGTTTTTCCAGTTTGACTTCCAAATCGAGGAGCCTAAGAAAAAATTCAATTGTTCTTCCCATATTTTTGACACCCCTTTGATTTGGTCCCATCAGGAAATCGCATTCCAAAGAAGCAGAGGAGGCTTGCAGGTGGTGATTGTGAAAGAGAAATAAAAACTTGAAATCAAAACAACAAAGATAAAAACAACGAGAAAAAGTCGAAAACCAAAATAAACAACGAAACTAAAACAAAATTGAACAACAAATAAAAATCCAAAAAAGAGAAAAAAACTAAAGGGAGGATTATTGTTGAGTGTTGAATTTATTTTATGTAGCCATCAATTTGCGGTCCCCATATTTTTATTTTTATTTCATGCACTATAATGGCTCTGATATATTTTGTGATGTTTTGTGGGCGTGTCCCCACGAATAATTATTACAAAAAAGAAAAGGATAGGAGACTTTCTTTCCCCTGTGAAAACTTTTGCCAAAGGGATGAGAATTTTCACGACTCACTCTCTTATCCGAAAAATGCTTAATTTCTTGGGTGATTTTTCTCAATTTCAGAAAATCTTTTAAGAGAAGAAACTAAACAATTTTTTTCATTAAAAAATTCGAGAAATAAAAATTTCATCAGAATAATTCTTTTCTTTCCTCCAAATATATCACCGAAAATTAATCTTTCAGCCCAATCTTGTTTAAAATACCCTCAAATGCTTTTTAATTCTGGTTTATTATTTTCTCAGGCAATTACTTTCGTCAGAAATTTAATGTCAAATTCTCTCAGAATTCAAAAAAAAAAATTTCATTCAGGAATCGAAAAAGAATTTTCTCAAAAGATCTTTTTCATCTTTTCTTTTCAAAGGGTAGGTCTCAAAAAACTTGAAATGATAAATTCAATGATGATTTTCTCACCTTAAAAAGGCACAAGAATCAATTATTTTTTTGTCCTAATTATCATCGATTACCAAACAAACCATTAAACTTTTGAGAGAATACTTAATATTTATTAAAATTTTAAACCTGAAGCAGCAGCTTTCAATTTCAATTTACCCTCCTCTTCAATGCATAAAAAATAATAATTAAAATTTTTCTTGTTCAAAGAAATCCCCTTCCTCTGGTTTTAAAGTTCATCAAGATTTTTCAGGATGTCACCCATTGACAACGGACCTTCATTTTCAACCTGAGCTTCTTCAATCGCTTCAAGCTTCTCTTCAATTATATCTCTCTCCTTTTCTTGACACAATCCAACTTCGTCAGTTTGTTTTCGACGAACACTTTTTAATTCTGGGTTCAATTGATTGTTCTCTAAATCAGTTCCCGCGAACTTGAAAGCCTCAGGTAAAATTCGTTGTGGAAGAGGACTAAGACTGTCTGTTTCTCGAGAGACTGAATTGTGGAGGACAACAAAAGAGCCAAGTTCCTCATCCTTTTTCTTTTTTGCGCTTACTGGAGGTTGAACTCTCTGTGGGATAGGAGTAATATTGTCCGTTTCTCGAGAAGCTGAATTGTGGAGGACAAAAGAGTAAATTTCGTCATCTTTTTTCTTTTCTGCACTGGCTGGAGTCTCAGCAGCAGTTTTGGCCGGAACTTGATTTTGCTTTTTTACACTGAAAAACTTATGTTTCCTTTGATATTTACAAATCACAAGAAGAACAATAAGCCCCACGCCAAGTCCAATTGCAAGGGCATACGGCGTTTTTTTGTGAGTATTACTATTCTCAGTACCAGTCTGTTCTTGTTCTGGAAAAACAACGCTAAAATGATGATTAAGAACACCGATTCCTTCAAGGTTGAGATCTTTTGATTCTACAGCATCATTTAATTTCTGACTAAGAGCATTTGCTTTTAACGTAGTGTCCTTCAAGGGTTTCGATTTTACTGCAACTTCAGACTCAATCATTGTCGACCCGTCTTTGAGACTCAGAATTTTAATATCTGAACTATTCACGTCGAGGAGCTTTGTCAACATGGTAACAAATTTTGCAAGATAATCTCCAGCATTAAAATCCTTAAAGGGAATATCATATCTCAGGTAAATCTCAACAGTTGCAGAGTAAAGGCCGTCATCATCATCTGTTGGACTGGTTGTATCTTTATCACAAACCATGAAATTACCCTCCATTCGCAGAGTATATCCAATGATACAAGTATCAAGGCAACGACCATTTGGATACAAAGCACTATTTTTGCCACATGGGAAGGCACAGATTGCATTTTCGCGTGCAGAGAATCCAGAAGGACATACTTGATTACAGCTGGAATCATCAAACAGGAAATATCCAGAAGGACAGGTCCCAGAGAGGTCTTTACAATCTGTGGTCTTGCTTCCATCGGGATTTGACTGAATAGCGCAATCTGCTTCTGAACAGAAAGCTAAGGAACATAATAGAACACATATGATCAAAACCTTAAACATTTTGATATTAGGCTTCAATTAATCTTTTATTAAAATCTGAACTCCTTGCTTTCCTATCATGTTTGCTGATCAAATTAAAAAATTATTTCGTCACTTAATCATCATCGAGATCTTATTTTGAAATTAAATTCAGACCAGATTTTTGTTATCCGTTTTAAATGCAGCCTTTACTTCACAGTTGAGGTCATAGTGAATGGGTGTTTCTCGACCTGCCGAGTTTCAACAAGAGATTCCATTCATACTGACCAATATCCTAAAGAAACATGGAGCAGTGGCGAGAAGGGATTTTCTATATTTTATATCAATCTCTAAAAATCTCCTATTTTTGAGACTTATTTTCTAAATCTGGCTTTGAAGACTAATTTTTTTTTCCCTTTAAAACCACTCGGTCGATATCTGAGAATGAAAAGAAATTAGTGAGTCTTTCAAAAGAAGTCTCCAAAATAGATGTATCCTTCGAAATAACAATTTTTTCATGAAGGTATAATTAACTTGCTTCACGTAACGCTTTTCTCTGAATTGATGATCATTCATTTGATGAAAAAAATTTAGAATCAAAATTTTTTTTTAAGTTCTGAAATGTTGGAAACCGAGTAACTCTGACAACCATTTCTCAAAAGCAATCAGATTTACCCATAGATATGATGTTGAAAACATAGAAATTATTGTCAAAGTTCGAGCTTCTAGAGGTAAATTAATTTGTGATTTTAAACTCAAATTTGTTTTCTAAACGTCATCAAGAATAGCTTACCAATATTAAAATTCAAGATTAAATTTTTAATACACCAGGAATTAGGGTTTTTAACGAGAGAAAGTCCCAAGTGTTCTTGAAGAAATCTTCCCTTTTCTCAAGTTTTAATATGAAACATTCCTCAAGTTGAGAAGAGAAATGCTATTCGAAAGTTCTATGCAAAGAAATCCTGGGCCTAATTTTGTCCATTTCTGGATCTTAAGTCAAATTCGAGGACAAGAACCGAGCCTGGATTATGAAGGATGCTGCATTTTGTGTCTTGCTAAGCCAAGGGAAGAAAGTCTCTCTTCGAATTTTCTTCTCCTTTTGTCCGAATATTCTTTTAAGATGTTTGAACCCTTTTTCAATTTAAATCTCAAATTAAAATTTCTTGATTTTTCTCTTCGCCTTTGTTCTTGAAAACAAAGAAATTTTATATTTTGAAATCAGATTAGACCATCTTTTGCATGAGAAAGATTAAAAGAAAAGAGCCCATAGTAATGTAAATAATTCCAAACAATAAAATATATTCACATTTTGCAGTCTCATAATGAATTATTTTTGTTGATGGAAAGACTCGAATGATTTCTATGTATAAAATCAGATCAAAGGGTGGGTCAAAACTTTTCGATCAAGAAATCTTCTTCCATAAGGATGGTAAATTGATTTAAAAGAGCGAGAATCTCTGCAGAATTCAATAAAAGAATCATAATAAAACAATAGAACCAAAGGATTTTTATTGGCTTCACATTAGATTAAGATTTTCTAGGAGTCAAAGATCGAATCAGATTAGATCACGACAAATTTAAAAATAGTAGTTTTGATGCTGACCCTATTCAAAGCTGAGAGGTAAATATTCGTTGTTGATTAAAAAATCAGCGATCCAATTATTTTCAAGTCGAAAGACAAAACTTTAGGATCCACTTGTTTCTCCCAGATTAGAAAATTAAATTAAACTCGGCTGTGATTGGTATTGAAGTTTTCAAACCAACAAGAATCTCTGGCTGACCGTTTTGTTCTTCGTTTGAGCTCTCAGTTCACCTGAATGAGAATCTTTCTTGAAGAAAAGCCGATTTTGAAGTCTGATTAAATGTTTTAATTTCAGAAATATTTAGATTTTGGTGTCATAAAATTTTTACCTCAGAGGAGCTCATTCCTGAGATGATCTCTCAAAGCTTGTTTTTATTCAACAAGAAGGTCTCATCTTCTAACATTTTTGTGAATAATGATGGGCCTGTCACTTAAAAGCATGGGAGAGAGTAATTTACTTCACCTTGCAACTTCTTATACAAGTCTCTCCAAAAAAGGCTTGTGCGAGCAGAATAACTTAATTTTAGTAGTCAATCATCAAAGGATATCAGAAAAATACAAATTTGGGAGAGAGACAAGCAATTCAAAAATTTAATTAATTCAGCGTTTGGACTTTCACCATCTCGCCTTTGCTCCATAAAAATATTTTTTAGGAGTCTTGGGGAGGTCAGAATGAAGAATCTTTGATGAAAGCAGGGTTTGACTATGTTTGTCGAAACATTACTTGAGAATAAATTTATTTTATCAAGGTAAAAAAGAGCCTATTATATTCCCCCAAGAAAAAAGATTTTCTCATACTAAAATAATTTCTGTGATTCCTGAGAATAAATTTGATTTTACTTGGAAACTCAGGTTATTTCATTTTTAAATCCTTTGATGATGAATAACCTTTCAAATTGAAGCAACTATTTCTGAAATCAAAATCCAATTCTTTGCTCAACAAAACCTTAGAATGAGAGATCATGGCGAATTTTCCCAAAATTTACTTTCAAAAAATTTTATCAAATAAAGTTTTGTAAACTCGTTTCAATATTCTTTTTCTCTCACTTTATTTATATAAACCTGAATATAACCCAATAATTTTTTTGGAGTTTTAAAATGTAATAATGTATTTTTTATTTGAGAAAATATCATCATGCTATGTAATTGAGCAAGGTTTTCTTTGAAAATAAAATTCTTTCAAAAAAAATCAAAAAGGGCTCAATTTCTTTATGGTAAACTCTTCAAGACTTATCAACTAGATTTCAGAAAAAATAGGTTCATCACCCCCATAAAATTTGGATTTTTATGAGTTCTGAAATTGTTCTTTGAGACTTCATTAATCCGCAAAAAAAAAATTAAGCTGGCAAAATAATTCAATTTCAAGGAGATTCCAATAATTTTTATCAAGATCTTGCATAATTTTTACAATTCCTTTCCTGATCGAGTATTTTTAAACCCTCAAGCTTTTCTTAAACCTCTTACTTTGTGAATCCATACATCAATATTTCTTTTCAACAATTTTGTTTTTATTCTTTTTCTTGAAGGGAACCTTTGAAAGAAATTTTTTTTTCTCTCATTTCAAACTAACAAAATAAAAAAAAATTTGTTGGAAAAATTTTAGATTCATTTGACCTTGAACATTTCAAATTGAGAGGATCTCTGTTGAACAATTGGAATTTTATATAACAGAGGCATCAAAATTGAGATGTTTTTAAAAATTAAAGGATTCCGAAGGAGAATTTTTGAAAAACCAATGCTTTCTTGGTCATCCGCATCAACTCTTCGTGTCCCTTAACTTTTTACGAGGTATCCACATAAGAGCCCTTTGCGGATCTCCGAGTAGTCATCGTCAAGTTTTTATTTTTTTAAAGAGCGTAAAAAAACTAAAATCAAATTAAATGATGATTTTTAAAATCCATACGGGATTATTTTTATATAATAGATATCCTTGATTACCAAGCAAAGAAGCAACCAAGGCTTCGAATCTTATATTTAATATTAAAAAAAATATGTAGCTTTCTTTCATTTGCCATTTTTCTTATGTAATGAATTTCGCAAGATAACCTCCAGCATTAAAGTCCTTCAAAGGAATATCATATCTCAGGTAAATCTCAACAGTTGCAGAATAAGTTTCATTATTATTTGTTGAATTTGTTGATTGTGGAGGCTGGTCACAATACTCAAAGCCTTCTTCGTGTCGTCTATATTTTTTGGGGCATTTATCAACGCAGCGTTCAGTCAAGGGGTTGAAGCATGAATTAGGACAATCAGGCATGCATATAATTGATCCATTCCTCCAGTCAGCGTTGAATGGAGATTGACAGGACGGTAAACATGAGCCATTTAGGTACAAATAATCGTTATAATCGGCACAGTCCTTTGAGCTAAAAGGTCTTTCATCGCGTACAGTAACTCTTTCAAGAATTCTGATGTACCCAACTCTACAGGAATCAACACAAGTCCCTTCCCATAGATTTAAGTACAAGCCAATTGGACAAGGAGCATCGCAGTAATAGGAACCATCTCGCCAATTTTTCTGAGACGGGTGTTTGCAAGATGAAGAGCATGAGCCATCGGGGTACTTATAAGGAATATGATTGGGACAACCATCTGTACTATTATTTTCCATTTCACAGTAAGCAATGTCATCTTCAACACGGACAAACTCGGGGAAACAAGTATCCTCGCAGAGCTCAGTCCAGGGATTATAGTAATAATCACAAGGGGCATAACAGTAGTAATATCCTTCAAGCTCTGTGTTGTAGACTTTGCATGGATAAGGACACGACGACAAACATGAGCCATTCGAGTATTTGAATTCATCGGGACTGGGACATGGTTGTCCCTGTGGAGAAGGATTCGCACAAATCATCCCTCCAGTTCCATTTCTCACGTACTCTGGATGGCAAGTATCAACACAGCTTCGACTCCAAGCTGTCATAGTATTGGCCAGGACAAGGATAATGGCATGAATAGTTACCTCTGCTCCCTTGACTTATGAGCGGCCTTGGACATCCTGGCCAACATGAGATCTGAATACTTGAACTCAAAGGAAAAAGGACAACCATTTGGGTAGCTAGGAGGTTGATCACAATACACTCTCCCATCTTCCCATCGCAGATGCTCAGTCTCACAAGTATCAAGGCACTGTCCAGAAATTGAAGAATTGGCCAATGGGACAATCTGGTGGGAAACAGAAAAATGATCCATCGCTTCTGAATGGAGATTGGCATGACGATCTGCATGTGCCATTCCAGTATTTGAATGGAGTAGAAAGAGGACAGTCATTATCAGCGGGGCTTGGATGCTCGCATAGCAAATTGCTATCTTCCATTCCAATAAATTCAGGTTCACAGTAAACACTGCAACTTCCATTCCAGACATTAAAGTATTTATTAGGAGGGCAAGGAAGATCGCAGAAGTAGTTTCCGTAAACCTCCCGAGAAACGTGTGGAGAAGAACATGATTCCAAGCATGAATCGTTGGGATATCTCCACTCGTCATAATTGGGGCATGGATCGTCCGGAGAAGCAGGAGGCTGGCTGCAGTATGCAATGTCAGCTCCAAATCTTATAAATTCATTTTCACAAGTGTCCACACAAATTAATGTGATATCGTTAAAGTATTGGCCAGGGCAAGGGGGGAGACAATCGGATAAACACGAGTCATTCGGGTATTTGAATTCGTAAAGAAAAGGACACCCATTAGAAGTATTCGATAGTGGGGGACTATCACAAACAAGAAACTCATTTACGTCTTTAACGTCTTCAGGTGCACAAAAGACACAGCGATTCGCCCAGGGGCTCCAATAAGAAGGGGATTTGCAATTGGGTCCGCAGATAGGATGGCCAGATAAGCCTATGATGCCTCCAACCCAACGAGAATCGAATGGATATTCACAGGGTGATCCACATGAACCATTGAAATATTTGACTGGATGAGAACGAGGACAACCATCTATTTGATCGCTTGGTCTGGCACAGTAAGCAACCTCATCTTCATCAAACCAGGCCCATCCAGGTTCACAATATTCGAAGCAACTTTTGTCATCCTCGAATAAAAATGAATCAGGACAAGGTTGGTCGGAAAAGTAGGAACCATCTCGCCAATTCACCTGGGTTGGAAAAGGACAAGATGCCACACATGTTCCGTTAGGATGCTTAAACTCAGTAGGATCAGGGCATCCGTTTTCACCCACGTTTTCCCTCACATTGCAGTGTAGAATATCATCTTCAATCGTCACATCTTCAAGCCTACAAGTGATTGCACAAGTGTCAGTCCAGACATTAAAGAACCCGCTTGAGCAAGGGAGAATGCAGAACTTGGAGCCGTCATTACGAATGATTCTTCGGTATGGAGAAGGACAATCCGACAAGCATGAGTCATTGGGATACTTGTACTCATACACCGAAGCACATGATGTATAATTTGGGTAAGTGAAGCTCTGTGCTAATGAGCACAATAGAACAAATATGATTAAAATCTTAAACATTTTGATACCAGCTTGAATTAATTTTCTTTATTAAAATTTGAGCTTAAAAATCCGTTGCAATCACTAAATCCCTTAATTACCATCCAAATCTTGGTCTTAAATAAAATTAAGGCGAGTTTTTTGTTATCAGTTTTAAATCCAACATGCAGTGAATATTTGAAGTCTCTACGGATGTTCATTATTTCTTGGCTTGTTGGATTTGAAGGGCTCATGGGACTTTTATTAACCATCATTCGGGCAAATAAGAAGTGCTGATGAAGTTTTTCTCAAGTTTAGAAAAGAAGATTGAAAGATATAGTCAATATTCATGAGAGAGTTGACCTTCAATCATGCTGGAAGGTGAGCTATTTTCCAAACAATAATAAAAAATAGCTCACGAAATGACCCATTTCCAAGGGAAGATGTGTATGAGGAGCTTTGCTTCATATACCCTCTTATTTCAAAATAAGACCTCCGCGAAATAAGACCCTCAGTTTCTAATGAAGACCCGTTTCCTTTTTTTAAAAAAAAATCAGCAGTTTTATTTTGAGCCGTCCTTATTTAGACCCGAAGCAGAAAATAGAAGGTCTAGATTTGAGATATTCGTTAGAAATCCCGACAAAAAGCCTCAAACTTCCTATTGTAGC
>Ga0182738_1000627_pt1 | contig 47125 bp, 29 predicted proteins | sample eDN5th30CBELigMG_FD_128876 | JGI IMG/M metagenome (GOLD analysis project Ga0182738, IMG submission 128876) | Enriched Miracle-Growth compost microbial communities from Emeryville, California, USA - eDNA 5th pass 30_C BE-Lig MG (version 2)... ... | reverse complement strand
GTTATGGGGATTTGGAGTTTTGCCAAATCGAGTGCCGCTGGAAGCAACTGGTTAAATTTCAGGTATTCCCCCTGTTTCTCCTTCACAAAACCGGCCAGATCATACTCTTTCGTTGTGCCATTTTTTTGGATGGAAATATCTCCGCTAATCATATCCGAAATCGTTGCCTTGTCCTGATACGACAATGACACCGGTTTATCCACATTGCCCAATACGGTAATATTCTCTAATTCGACACCGCCGATGGGACGGCCTCCGGCGGGATTGGAAGTGGCGATAGTAATCGGCGTTTGCCAATCGCTTGTTTCGGGATTGTTCTGATGGGTGAAATCAATCGTGGTATTTTTAATCTGATATTGAACGGAATTCAATACAGGATTGCTGATATTAATACGATCACCAATCAGCGTGCAGTCGTCGATGATCACTTTTCCGGTTGTCGGATTCTTCGTATTTTTGCCGGCATTATTCAGAGATATACCAATCGCATTTCCTTTAATCAAACTACGTTTGACAGTGATAGAAAGTGGCAGTGAAGTTGCGTCTGGTTTCAGCAAGGCAATTTCCACGCCGCTTCCCTTATTATCAATAAATTCCGAATCTTCGATAAGGCAGTTAGTCAATCGCTGCCCGCGTTGATTAGGCTCAAAATCGATTCCCGCCTGCGGCGCAGTTCCACCAGTATTAATAAATTGGGAGTTGCGAATTGTCAAACCATCAGCGCTGATAATTGACATGCCCTGCCGATAATTGGAATCGAACACCATATTTTCTACCAGGACATTCTGGTTATATCCATGCCCTCTGCTGCCCAAATACAAACCGTCACCTCCGGTATCGCGGACGGTGATGCCACGGATTATGACATTCTGACATTCCATCAAATTAATGCCATGCCGCCATTCCGCCTTTTCGTAGAGTTTGGGATTGGCATAATCTGCGCGGTGCATCTGAAAAAGTACTTTTCCTTCGCCGATCAATGAAACATTCGTCAATTGTTCCCCGTTAAAAAGCGAATCCTTCTTCCCTTTAAAAGCGCCTTTCGCGGCCTGAATAACCACGCCATCATTGAAGATAATTTGCTGATTAGAAACCAGAGTAAGCGGCTGACTAATAATCCAATCTCTGCCGGTGTTGTCCACAATCAATTGGGGAACACCGGAATTGATGGCATTTTGCAAACAATCAGTAGCATCGCTTTTATCAAATCCCCACCAACTGGCATGGGCGGTTTTGAGAGTGCCGTTTTTAACCTGTGCTATTTTTTGCGCGTTTGGTTGCGTTGCGGCTTGCGCTAAAAGTACTTTTGAAGGCGGCTGTTCTGCAAATGCAGCGACAGGCAACAGAGTTATGCTAACACAAAGTAGGGGTAATAGATTCGTCGTTTTCATTAGTTGAATTTTCCTATGTCGTATAAACAGGTGTATGTTAATTATGGTCGTCATTACAATGGAGCGCCAGCGACTGCGACAATCTGGTGGGAATCAAATAGCATGTATTAGATTCCCACGTCTTGAAAAGGCCCAGCATAACCAATGCCGTCATTCCCGAATGCCGTTATAGGGAATTCAGAACGTCAAAAGTACTTTTATGTTCTGGATTCTCAATCAAGTTGGGAATGACGAAACAAAAAGTCCATGAGTAGCCTCTGGATTGTCACATTGAGCGAAGTCGAAATGGGACAATCCAGATTCAGCGCCTTCGACTTCGCTCAGGCTGACAAAAGGATGATCTAACTATTAAACGGATTCCAGGCGCTTTTTGCTGTGGGTTTTGTATCATCGCTATATGACCATGTGCAATCGGATGCTGCGAGACATTTTTTGGCCTCGTTGTAAACAGTGGTGCTTTTTAGCCATTTGGCGTGACCATCCGCGAACGTCACATTGACGCCATCGAAATGTCGCCCTTCCCAATCGAACGGAGGATTGTCTTTCCAATAGCCAGTGACATCAGTGGGAGCGCTGCCTGGCAAATAGCCATATCCGCTGCTCGTTTCTACAATCGTATTGGGCATCATTCGCCAGGCGCCCGCATCCATCACCATATAGGTATTGGCAGGCGCATCAACTGCTGCAAGAGAAATGCCCGAATACCAACGTTCCCGTAGCATTAAGCTGTTGATTCCATAATTCTTTACCTTTGAATCTTCGGGTTGTGCGCCGCCTTCGCCGGAGGGACAAAAGTAGACTTGCCAGCTTTTAGTGTAGGGGTATAACAGTTGCGGCCAATACCATCTTGTGGTTCCCCACGATCCACCCGGGCCAGCGGTGGTGCTGGCGTTTTGTCCGTTGGGATATTTCTCATCGTAATCCTGCACATACATCATGGTGGCTAATCCAATCTGTTTCAGGTTACTTAAACAACTGGCGCGACGAGCGCTTTCGCGAGCCCTGGCAAATACTGGGAAAAGAATAGCAGCGAGTATACTTATAATGGCTATGACGACAAGCAGCTCGATGAGGGTGAATCCCGGACGTTGACATGGTACGATTGTTGTAGTCTTCTTTTGCATAATAATCACTCCTTGTGTGTAACTTCTATCTATTCCAAAAGTACTTTTTAAGACATTAATTTAAGCGGCGCACCGAGGTGCGTTCGATGATCTGAAAAGGTAATAGTGCACCCTCCACAGATCCGGTATTGCCTTTAATCAATTGCATCATTATTTCAAAAGCAATTTCCCCTGATTCCTCATAGGGGACTGTTGCAGTAGTTAGCCCCCGAGAAATCGGCTCCTGCCCGGCATTATTCATTCCGGTAATAGAAATTTCTTGCGGTATTTTAATATCATTCACCATGCAAACATCCCATGCATAAAAAGCCTGCGTATCGCTAAAGCAATTCAGGGCAGTGATATGATGCTGCTCTATTTGCGTCAGAAAATTTTGCACAGATTGCTCGTTCTTATAATCAAATAGAAAAACCACAGGATCCAATCCCGCATCCAGCATTGCTTTTTTGTATCCCTCCTGCCGCTTGTTAAAGTCCGATCTTTCCATACATGGCCCCACATGCATAATCTTCGTGTGGCCATTTGCGATCAGATGATTTGTCATTTGATACATGACGCCAAAATTATCGGATGTTACGCAAGGCACTCCTGCCGAAGCATCTTCTGAATGGCAACATACCACCGGGATCTTATAGCGCGTTAATGCATCGATGGTCTTAGTGCGATTTTGCGGCGAGATGAAGATAATTCCATCGCAACGCCAATCCAGAAACTGCAATTCTTCTTTTCCGAGCATCCAATCAGGTGTATCGCGAATCAATGTCAGCAGATCGTAATTATACTTTTTTGCCCCTTCGCGTAGACCGATAAATGTTGGCAGGCCAAAAGGCCCCTCAAACGGTGTGCCATCAAACACAAGACCGATAATACGCGTTTCAGTGCGCCGACTTTGAACCATTGGCTGCGCCACCGGCACATATTGCAATTCTTCAACCGCTGCAAGCACACGCTTGCGAGTTTCCTCAGAAACAGCGTGATCGCGGCTGCTCAAAACACGCGACACAGTCATGCGCGAAACGCCGGCGCGCTCTGCAACCTGCCTGATTGTTGATCTTGATGTGACAGTCACATTTTGTATTATACCACCTTTAGGAGAATGTTAAACATTTATTTTTAAAAGTACTTTTGTTACGTCAAATTACTTTTTCTGTCTCCGCGTCGAATAGATGTGCTGCGCCGCAGTCTATTGCTATTTCCAGTTGGTCACCCATTTCCGGCCGCGTCACGGCGTTGACGGATGCGGTGATGTCGATTTCGCCGCTCTTCAGGAAAAGTACATTTTGGCCGCCCATCGGTTCGATGACATCGACTGTCATGGTGGCGCGGGTCAGGTGCGGGCTGGCGCTGGGCGGGATCATGGCGGCGGCGTGGACGTCTTCGGGACGGATGCCGAATACCACTTCTTTGCCGGCATAGGCGGCGGCGTTGGCGAATTTCTCCGCCGGTAAAAGTACTTTTGTGACGCCGATATCCACGCTCAACTGGCCATTATCATTGGTCAAAACGCCGCGCAGGAAATTCATCGACGGCATGCCGATGAAACCGGCTACAAACATATTCACCGGATTGGAATAGATGGCGGATGGCGTGTCGCATTGCTGCAATTCGCCGTCGCGCATCACCGCGATGCGCTGGCCCATGGTCATGGCTTCCACCTGGTCGTGCGTTACATAAATGGTGGTGACGCCGAGGCGGCGATGTAGGCCGACCAGCTCGGCGCGGGTTTGCACGCGCAATTTGGCATCCAGATTGGAAAGCGGTTCGTCCATCAAAAACACGCTGGGCTGGCGCACCACGGCGCGGCCCAATGCCACGCGCTGGCGCTGGCCGCCGGAAAGTTGGGACGGTTTGCGGTTTAAGAGATGTTCCAAATCCAGTTGCTTGGCGGCGGCGCGCACGCGATTATCAATATCAGCCATGATCTCGCGCGATTGTTTCCATTGCGTCAAGCGTTTCCAAAAACTTGGTAGCTCTCGCAATTTTAATCCGAACGCCATGTTTTGATACACCGACATGTGCGGATAAAGCGCGTAATTTTGGAACACCATGGCGATGTCGCGGTCACGCGCCAGCACGTCATTCACTATGCGCTCGCCGATGTGAATTTCACCGCTACTGATATCTTCCAGCCCGGCGATCATGCGCAGCGCGGTGGTTTTGCCGCAGCCGGACGGGCCAACCAACACCAGAAATTCGCCATCGTGAATTTCGAGGTTGAGGTTATGCACCGCGTAGACTTCGTGATGCGTTTTGGGATCAGTGAATATTTTATTGAGATCGCGTAATGAAACTATGGCCATGCAAACCTACCTTAAAAGTACTTTTAGCTGTAGCCCCTCTCCCCGACGGGGGAGAGGGCTGGGGTGAGGGGCGGTGTTGCGAGAATAGTAAAAGTACTTTCTGAACGCAAAATAACCCTCACCCTAACCCTCTCCCTGTCAGGGAGAGGGAACAACGGCAATAAGGAATAAATTCTATTAAGCAGGCACGGAGGCCTGCCCCCACTCGACGTTATTCTAACTTCTAACTCCTGACTTCTAAATTCTGCTTTTCACCCTTTCACTCCCGACGTTACCACGCCTTCCACAAAGTACTTTTGCGAGAAGAAGAAAATGACGATAATGGGAATCAGCACCGCGACGCTGGCGGCCATCATGAGATTGTATTCGGTGCCGTGCAATCCTTTAAAGGCGTTCAATCCCAGCGCCAGCGTTTTCTTATCCATGCTCTGCGTATAAATCAACGGCCCCAAAAAGTCGTTCCAGTGGCCGATGAAGGAAAACAGCGCCACCGCCGTCAATGCCGGTTTCGATAACGGCATCACCACGTGGCGGTAAATGCCGAAACTGCCGCAGCCATCGATGCGCGCGGCGTCTTCCAATTCGCCGGGAATGGTCAGGAAAAATTGCCGCAACAGGAAAATGAAAAACGCGCCGCCGCCGAAAAACGACGGGATAATCAGCGGTTTCAGCGAATCGATCCAGCCGGGAATGGTGAACATGATAAACGTCGGAATCATCGTCACCTGCGGCGGCAGCATCATGGTGGAAAGCACCAGGACAAAGAGCGCGTCGCGTCCGGGGAATTTCAATCGCGCAAAGGCGAAGGCCACCAATGAGGCAGATAATGTTTGGCCAATCACGCTTAATACGGAAATTAACAAGGTGTTTTTGAGGAAGATGCCGAACGGCAACACCGTCAATGCTTCCACGTAATTATGCCAGACCGGATGCAGCGGAATGATGGGCCGCGCGCGGTCGAGCACCATTCCCGATGAAGTCAGCGACGTTCCCACCATCCACACGAAGGGAAAAACGAATAGCACCGAAAACCCGATCAATAGCAGGTAAATAAAACTTTTTTGTATGCGTTGTTTATTCCTATCCATAATGCACCCACCGTTTGCTCATCTTCATCTGAATCAAGGTCAGCACCAGCACAATGGCGAAGAGCAGCCAGGCCATGGCCGAGGCGTAACCCATATTGAAATACACGAAAGCGCGGTTGAATAAATAGTAGACATAGAACAGCGTGGAATTGCTGGGGCCGCCGTGCGTCAAAACGAAAGCCTGCGTGAAAACCTGCAAACTGCCAATGGTCAAAATCACCGTGTTGAAAAGAATGGTGGGCGACAACATGGGAATGGTGACATTCAAAAACTGCGCCCACGGCTTGGCGCCGTCGATGCTGGCGGCTTCATAAAGATGCGTGGGAATGCCCTGCAAACCGGCCAGGAAAATTAGCATCGTCGCGCCGACGGCCCAAGTGCTCATGATGACCAGCGCGATTTTGCTCCAGGCCGGATCGATCAGCCAGCCCGGCGGGTTGGAAATAAAGAGGCGCAAAAAGCGGTTGAGCAAACCGGCCTGCGGCTCGAACATATTGCCCCACAAGAGGAACGTGGCCACACCCGCGGTGAGCGACGGCAGATAAAAAATGGTGCGGAAGAAGCCCATGGCGCGCACTTTTTGATTGAGCAACAAGGCCAACGCTAAGGCCACCACCAGATGCAGCGGGATGGAAAACACCGCGTAATACAAGGTATTTCCCAGCGATGTATACATCAGCGGATCGTGGAAGAGATGTTTATAATTGGCCAGCCCCACCCATTTCGCGGGCGTGATGACGTCCCAACTCATGAAGGACAGCACCACCGATGCGATCAGCGGCCCGGCGGTGAAAACCAGGAAACCGATGATCCACGGCGACAAAAATAACAACGCCTCCAAATTCTGCCGCCGCACACGCTGGCGCGGCGAAACGGTGGGCGCAAAAGTACTTTTAGGAACGGGACCGGTTGTGATGTTTTGTTCCATAGTTGTTTGATATTAAACAAATATCCACTGGGGGCAGGCCTCCGTGCCTGCTTAAATAGAATTTATTCCTTATTGCTGTTTATAAAAATAAGGCGTCAGCAAAGCTGACATTTTATAAGCAGGCACGGAGGCCTGCCCCCACTACTTCTTGTTAGCTCGCATCAAAATACCTTCGATGCCAGAGTCGCATTCACCTCACGGGTAAATTTTTTGCAGGCTTCTTCCACCGTCACCAATCCCAGATAGGCATCATGCAGATTTTGCATGGAGGCATTAAATTCCGCGAACTGCGGCGGGAAAGGCGCCTGCCTGCCATATTCGATGGCTTCCAAAAAGAAGACATCGTTGGCCGGCGTGCCCGGCGTGGTGCGATGGCGCACCGCATCTTCGGCCGCCTGGCTATAAGCTGGCAAAGCGTTGCCGCCTTCCAGATTGATGGCCGCGCCCACTTCGCCGGAGAGGAATTTCAAAAAATTCCACGATTCTTCGGGATATGGCGTGCCGTGATAAATGCAGTTGCCACCCCAGATAAACGTCGTGGCCAGTTCGCGACCTTTGGGCATCGGCGCCAGATCCCATTTGAACGACAATCCATCGCCTTTCAAAAAGCGTTTATAGGAATAGCGGCTGTCGGCGATCATGGCGGCGCTGCGTGCCATGAACATATCTTCATAACCCTGCCCCATGCTTTCGCCCGGCGTCGGCGCGACCTCTTCGGTGAGCGATAAATCCACGTAATACTTCAATCCGCCGATAGCTTCCGGCGTGTCCATGACGCACCTTTTCACATCCGGCGTAAAGATATCGCCGCCATTTCCCCACACCCAGGCCGGCCAGCGATTGTAGGCATCCACGTTCACGGTGCCCCATAAATCGGTGAAGCCGTCTTTGTCGGTGTCTTTGGTCAGCGCATGGCATTTTTCCAGAAAGTCATCCCAGGTCCAGCCGTGTTCGGGAAATTTCACGCCGTATTTCCGGAACATGTCCTGATTATAGAATGTGACAATCGGCGAAAAATCAGCCGGCAATCCCAGCAGTTTGCCTTTGCCGCTCATGCCGTCGAGCAGCTTGGAATAAAAATGTTCGCGGCGCACCGTGTCGTCATTGGCAATGAAATCGTCCAGCGGCAGCAACACATCTTTGTTGGCGTAAAAAGGAAAATTAGCCTGTGTAACATGAAAAATATCCGGCGCGATTTTGCCCGCGATCATGGTCAGCAATTTGGCGTCATAACCGGCGTCGCCCATGCTGGTGGTCATGCGGATTTTGACTTTGGGATATTTTTTCTCAAACGCCGGAATCAGCTTGGTTTCGTAGAGATGCAAAAACTCCGGGCTGGCGTAATTGAAAAAATCCAGCACCAGACGGCCGTCTTCAAAGCGCTGGCGTTGGGCGCACCCGCTTAAAAGCGCACCGCTGCCACCCAACAATGCAGCGCCCGCGGCGATCTGTAAAAATTGACGGCGTGATAATCGAGTCATTTGTCAGGGTCGAATAACGAAATTAGTTTGCTCCGTAAAAGTACTTTTACGCGCGCTTCCATCCGTTCTTTAACTGTTTTAACGCACTGGGAAGCAAGATTTACTTAACGGTTAAAGTCCCTCTGGATTTGGTTGTATATTATAACAGATTCAAGAAGTAAAAGTACTTTTATGGCGATTTGAACGGCAGCGTATACACATACACCGTGCCCAGATTGGCAAAATAGAATTGATTTCCCACCAAAGCGCCACCGCTGGTAATCTTCACCGGGGCTTTGGCGATTTCGCGAACGTGGTAATTTTGCGGATTGATGGAAAAGATGCCATCGCTGCTTAACCCATAAATTTGTTGATCGGCTCCGATGACCACGCTATTATAAATCAGCCCGCCCAATGCGGTTTTCTGGCGATGGATAATTTGCCGGGTTTGCGGATCATAGACAAACAGCGTGTCTCCAGCAAACCCCATCAGCTTGCCTTGCGGCGTCATCAATAGATCGGTAATGCTTTTGGCGCCGGGCACGGGAACGAGTTGGGAGGTTACTTTGTGGCTGGCCGGATCGAATTGGAATAGCACCGCTTCTTTCTGTGTGGCAACTGTGCCACCGCCGCCACCGATGCTGGTGCCGCCATAAATGGAGCCATCCGGCGCTGCGGCCAGGGATGCCACACTTTGATCTTTCACCGGATTTTCGATAGCTTGCACTTCATTGGTCGCGGTATCCCACACCGCCAGCGTGCCGCCCAGCGCGCCATATCCTGCCGTGGCGCCGGCATAGACTTTGCCGTCTTTGCCTTCGATCATGGCCGCAGGACGCCAGGCGTGATCGGCGCCTTCATAAGACGCGTGCACAGGATTATCATTGATCGTTCCTCCCGCCTTGAGCGGCCTGGAAGGATCATACGCCATCAAAATGGCATTGGCCGAATAGCTCGCCAAAAGTACTTTTCCGCGATGCGGAATCAGCGAATAACTCTCGCCGCCGCCCCAGTAACCAATGGAAGCGAATTGTGACGTTTGCGGATCCAAGCTGAAGAAATACAGCGGCAACACACTGCTGCCATATAACATTCCCTGCGGCGTTGCAGTGAAGCGGAAAATGTTTAAAGCGCGACCTTCATATAAATATGGAATCGACTTCACGACTTTTCCGCCGCGCGCCGTCTGGATAGTTTGCGCAGCCGGCGGGCGGCCACCAATGCCCACCGTGGAACCATCCGCTAAAAGTACTTTTGATTGAGCGGGCGGCGCTTTTTCTCCCTCGGTTAATTTAACGGCATGGCCATTTTGTAAATGAAAGGCATGCCCAAAACCGATGGCATAGGCCTTGCCATCGGAGCCGCGATAGACCTTATAAAATCCGCGCCCTCTGTCGGCATCCGTCAGGATTTGTGCAAACTTTCCGGTGGCAATGTTATAGGCAACAATGCCGCCGTTCACCGTGCCGGTCGCCACATAAATAAATCCCACATCGTCGGCGGCGACATAGCGCGCGTATTGTTCTTTGGGATCCATTCTCCCCAAATCCCGCATTTCCTTGGTGGCGGGATCATACGAAAACAATTTGCAGCGCGGATAAGTGACGCCATATAACTTTTTATCGGGAGCCACCGCAATATCCCAGACATAACTCTCGCCGGGACACGGCATGCCCAGATCCTTGAGTTGCTGCGTTTTGGTGTCGAGGCAATACAGATGCGCGTTGGGCAGCGAGCCCATATACATATTGCCGTCCGGCCCTTCGATTAAACCATAGGAACCCGATTCGCCCGGAACGGGATTAGCGAACGTCGTCAATTTCCCCGTCACCGGATCGACCGCCACAATTTCGATGGTGTCGCCGATATACATGTAATCCACATACAACAACCGGCTGCCCGGCGTCGAGCCGGGACCGGTGGCAAGACCTTTAACGCCGCCAATCGCGTGAAACGTGCCGATCTTGCGGAATGCACTTTCCGTGTTTTCTGCGGCTTGAGCCGCGTGAATAGATGACATTAGTAAAGATACCAGGATTACAGCCAGACCACTTACGCATTTTTTCCACATTTATTGGCTCCGCTTAAAAGTACTTTTATTGCAAACTACTGACACTGTTTAGTGAGGGCAGGCCTCCGTGACAGCTTATGTAAAATTTATTCCTTATTGCCGAAATAATTCCCTTCGACTCCGCTCAGGGAACGGGCGCTGAGCGGAGTCGAAGCGCAGGCACGGAGGCCTGCCCCCACTGCATTACCATGCTATTTACCAATTTACCCATCAGCGATTCACATCAAACAAATCATACCGGTTTGCCCATGCACTCGCCGCCGCGAGAAATTTAACATGTCCATCCGCAAAGAGATAATTGCCGCCGCCCTCCTGCGATGTCAGCGGCTCAACGGGCGATTTGTAAAACGGCCCGACGCGGCCGCCGTGCAACACCGGCAAATAATCTAATCCGTAAATCACAGGAGCCAACTGCGTTCCGTTTCCTGTGTACCCGTTGCTGGCAGGATCCGACATCAAAACTGTCTGCGAGGCGAAAGGCACACCGGAGAGTTTGATATAAGGATCTCCGGATTGAGTGCAGGGATGCGTGGGAGCCCACCCCATCCCGTTTCCTATATCGCCATGACTAACATAGGAAGTGCCGCAGATATTCCACACGTAACCTCCACCACCTTTTATGGCGCCTTCATAAGTAATAACGCCGGCAGTGGGACAAATCCACACTTGATCATTTTTGATGTAGGGATCCAGCACGTCATAAAAATATCCGCCGGTGTATCCCATGTAAGCCATGGGATAGGTTTCGTCATAATCTTCTGCATACATCATGACAGCCAAACCGATCTGTTTCAAATTGCTCATGCAGGATGCTTTTCTTGCCTGTTCGCGCGCCCGCGCAAACACCGGAAACAAAATCGCCGCCAGAATTGAAATTATCGCAATGACAACCAATAATTCTATGAGTGTGAATCCCCGTCTGTTTAATGGATGATGCATGGTATATCACCTAATCCTTGAAATGCTTCCTAAAATCCATTGTTTATTATACCCAATTGCGCACAATTAAAACGATTATTTTGGCTACTAACCGATGATTTTAACTCAATTATGCGCGCGGCGGTATTCGCGCGGGGAACATCGCCAGTGCCGCCGCGCCAACTGGCGAAACTGGCAATCGGTCAATCCCACCATCCGGCTCACTTCAACAATTTTCGTATCCGTTTGCGTCAACAACAATGCCGCCTGCTTCAGCCGCAGCGATGTGCAATATTCGTTAAATGTCTGGCCAGTTTGATGTTTGAACTTGCGCGTAAAAACCGAAGGCGAAAGGCAGACATACCGTGAAACTTTCGCAATCGTCAAATCGCCATTGAGATGTTTTGTCACATAGGCGCGCGCCTGTTGAATGGGATCATGAACGGCTTCCGGGAATTTTTCAAACGGCGAGAAATAAGGCGCGGGAGATGCATGGCCTTCATGAATTTCACATTGCAATAAATGCAACATGGCGCAGAGCAGATGAAAAGTACTTTCCTGCCGCTGCGCTTTTGGGCCCTGTTCCTGAATGCCGCGAAAAAGCTCCGCCAGGAGATGATTCCGGCACCACAAACGAACCCCGGCCGAATGCGTATTGCCGTGCGAATCGCAAATGTAACATTCCAGACCTTCCCCATTAATCCGTCCCGGAAAAACCCACAACAAGGAACACTGCCGCCCCGCCGCATCATCCTCGAAGTGGGAATAGGAACCATCGGCAGTCGCCAGCCCTGGTTCATAAAAAATGAAATCGCCGCTTTGACAATGCAGCACATAATCGCCCACGCGCAAATCGCCGGCGCCATGAATCACACAGGCCAGGGATGGAAGAGCATTCTCCGCCAGCCGGTCTTTGGGCCAGCGCGCCAACACCATGCGGGGAAAAGGCGAATCACGCGATCCGCGAATGGGCACGCGCGGACCAATCCGTTTCTTAACGCTGATGCGCAGATGATCCGGCAAATCCTGCTGCTTCAACGCGGATAATTCCGGACGCGCATAAATCAGCCGCGCCCGGTCATCGCGGCGCAACAGAAAACGGATATTGCGCAATGCATCAACCAAAGCCCGCTGCGGCAACTCCGCAACAGGCTTTGTATCAGACGAAATTGTTGACATGTCCGTAAAAGTACTTTTGGACACCTCTAATAAAAACTTCGTTCCCTGAGCGGAGCCGAAGGGAAGAACCCTTGAAAAACGGGCACTTCGACTCCGCTCAGTGGCCGTTTTCGAAGTTTTTAGAGCCGCCTTTTACTCAGCACTCAGCACTCAGCACTCAAAACTGATACCCCACTCCCACATTCACAGCATTCATTTTTTGGCTGCTGCCGAAGGCACCCTGATATCCTGCATAGCCAATTAGATTATGATGAATGCGGCCGTAAGCGCCCAGTTGCACTTGCAATAAATTGCCATCGAGCGGCGTGGTTTGAGCGCGGAAGGCGCCGGGGAATTGGCCGGAATAGCCGGCGTCCACCGAGAAATCGGTATCTCCTACCTGGTGCAGCCATCCAAGTCCTGCATTAAAACCGCCTTTCAGCGAACCGTCTTTATTATACATCCGGTGGTTATAGCGCACGCCCAGCGTGGTGGAATAGACATTGTTCGAGCCGCTGCGGACAGACAGGTCGGAACTGCCGCCGCTGAAACCGTCGTTTTTGATGCGGGTCCAGTTCAGCGCCAGATAAGGTGTCAGCTGATTTTGGCTGCTACCGAAATGTTTGCCCAGTTTCAATGTTCCCGAAACTGCTTTGGTGTTGAACGTATTGCTGCCCAGAAGCTGCTGCGTCTCATTGTTGTAATCACCATAGCCAACGAGAGCGTGGACAAAAGTACTTTTACCCGTCCAGGCCGCGTATAAACCGGCGTTGTATCCGGCGACTTCGCCGCTGGCGTTGATATCGCGAAAGGAAAGGTCGCTTTCCTGATGTCCGGCCGCCACTCCCCAGCGAAAACCGCCGTTGCCAAAGGTGTAGCCCAGCGTGTAGCCATTGGAAGAAGAACTCCAGGCGCTGGAACCAATACCACTATCGGCATCGGTGTTTTGATGATTGCCGTTATAGGCGGCCCATATTTTGTTACCGGCATCCGCACCTTTACCATTGAGATTCAGGCGATTAACACCGGGCGTCATGACCTGGCGCAAGGCGGCTAGTTGCCGATTCATGCCGTTGCGATTCATCTGCAAGGACGGTTCATACAAGACATTTTCGCCCTGCGCCGTCTGGCCTTCATACAGCGGATTCTCCATGCTCGCCATGAAGGCTTGCTGGTTGAAGAAGGTTTGTTCGCCGTGCGCTGCGAGATTGTCGGGGATGTAATTATTGAGCGCGTACGGCCCGTTATTAATCAATGCCGCCGGCAGGTTATTCAAAACACCGGGCAAGCCGGGGCCGGCAATCAAATCGTTGAGATATTGCTCCAGCGAACGCTGATTTTTATTGCCACCGGCGTTGGTGAAATCGGCATCTACGAGCGTCAATTCAATATTGTCGTTGGTGCCGTCTCCGTAATCCACACCATACGTCAAAATGTTTTGAGTGCTGCCGATTTGGCCGTCAATGGTTCCAAAGGTTCCGGTCAGACTGTTGTAATGCAGCACATCATACGTCTGCCCCAGCACATAAGTACTTTCGGGGCTTACCAAAACCGGCTGCAACACGGAATTATGGAGGACGAGGCTATCCACCGTCACATAATTGGCATTGGGATTGGCCGAATCCAACACCGGCGCAAAGACCGCGTCGTTTTCAAATGTCGTGGTGCCACCGTTGGTGTTTAGTGCGGAATGACCATAGGAAGTGAGGGAAGAGGTGCCATTGAAAGTGGCATCGCCGCCGACATAGGCCAGGCCACCATCGGTAAGCGTGTGCAATTCCAGAACACTTGAGCCGTTACCCACAAAATCGCCTTCGATGTAGGCGTTACCGCCTGCACCGCCCGAATAATAGCTGCCATTTTCTTCAAGAGCGAAAGATTGAAAGCTCAAAAAGCCGCCCGTGCCACCATTTCCTCCATTACCGCCGACTCCGCCTGCGCCACCACCACCGCCTCCATTACCGCCACCGCCGCCACCTATACCACTATTTCCTCCATTACCGCCACCGCCGCCGCCACCGCCTATAACGCCGACTACGCCATTGCCGTTGTTCCCGTCAAAGCCATAAGAGCCAGGACTTCCGTTAGCAGCACTGCCGCCTGCTCCCCCCTGACCACCTATACCACCTGCACCGCCATCGCCGCCGTTACCACCATTGCCTCCGTTCCCGCCGTCACCACTGATGGAGCCACCAGCTCCTCCAGCACCACCTGCACCACCGTTCCCGCCAGTGTAACCTGCAAGAACGGCATTTCCACCGTTACCACCATTGCCGCCGTTCCCGCCATTGCCAGTTACCCCGCCACTGCCACCATTGCCGCCGTTGCCGCCATCGCCGACTATGCCACCACTACCATCAATGCCGACGTTGCCACTGCCGCCATTTCCACCATTGCCGCCATTGCCACCAGCTACTTCACCTGTACCTCCGTCACCGCCGTTACCACCATCTATATATTGGCTTGATCCGCCATTACCACCGTCGCCTCCAATAGTTCCACCAGCACCGCCATCGCCGCCATCGCCGCCTGCGCCAGCTCCACCACCATCACCATAGGCACCGTAGCCACCGTTGCCGCCATTTCCACCAGCGCCGTATTCGCTGGAGCCGCCATTGCCGCCGTTGCCACCCTGCACTGCATCACTCGCTCCGCCGTTGCCGCCGTTACCACCGTTGCCAAATATGCTGGAACCACCATGACCACCTGAACCGCCTACAGAGCTATGGCTTGATCCACCATCACCGCCATCGCCACCGTCGCCGTCATTTCCATCAATGCCATTCGTGCTTCCAGAGCCGCCAGTTCCGCCCATTCCGCCATCGCCACCGTTGCCGCCACTGAGATTGTCAGAATCACCATCGGCTCCTCGACCGCCATCGCCAGCATTGCCACCGTTGCCACCTACGCCTTGAGCCGCGGGAGTGCCATCTGCCTGAAGGCCACCCAATCCACCATCGCCACCAGCACCGCCATTGCCACCGTCACTTCCATCTGCGCCTGCGGAAGTTCCATGGACACCGTCTATTCCAGCGCCGCCATTACCGCCATTGCCCCCCACGCCAGCATGTCCGTCTGCACCAGCGGATCCAACAGATCCACCATTTGCCACGCCGCCAGCGCCGCCGCGACCGGCATTACCGCCGTTACCGCCATCCGTGCCATCGGTGCCATTGCCGTTTGCGTCAGTGATGCCGTTATTGCCATCTGCTCCATCCGCGCCGCTGCCGCCCGCGCCGCCGTTGCCGCTATTATAGCCCGCACCACCCGCGCCGCCATTGCCGCCGGAAGTGCCCGCAGCGGCATTGGGATCGGCGGAAGCATCATAGCCATCTCCGCCGTTGCCGCCGTCGCCATCATGAAAATCACCACCAGCGCCGTTGGTTCCGCCTCGCAAAATGACCGTGCTATTTGTGGCCGTGACATTGCCCGAAACGCTTGCATCACCGCCCGCGCTACCTGCACCCGCATGTCCACCAGCCCCGCCGTTGCCGCCATCGGGATTGGCAGCAGTGCCATCCGCGCCATTTCCGCCGTTACCACCGTTTCCGGCATCGCCGCCATTGCCGCCAATCAACGTAAAAATGCTGCCATTGGTAATACTGATATTTCCCGCCGCCGTCACACTACCGCCCGCCTCGCCGCCGCCATTGAGGCCGCTACCGCCGTTGCCAGTGCCGCCATTGTCGAAACCGCCACTTGGCCCGTTGAGGCCATCACCGCCAGTGGCGTCGCCACCTTGCAACGTCAGCGACTCGGACAGCGTAAGTGTGTTGCCGATGTTCGCGCTATCCAGCGTGATGGAATTGAGGTGAGCGGTAATCGACGGTAAATCAGATGCTAAAACGAACGTGGGATTATTACCCAGGTTATCACCAAAATCGATCACGCTTGAACCAAAGTCCGCGTTTGCCGCAGTGATAGATTCGCGCAGCGAACCCGCGCCGCTGTCGTTTAGGTTGGTAACAGTGTGCGTGGCAGCGGATGCCGGCAACACCAAAAAGCCAGCGCCCAATGCGGCGCCGGCCATGGCACGGCTGATCAAACGGCTGACTTTACGGCGATCTGCAAAACGGGATGAATGTTCCATCATAATTTCGTTTTCCTCTTTAAATAAATATGTCCGGAGGTTTTATAACAGGCCGCGAACTGATCCTATGTGAAGAACAACACTTCTCCATACATGTTTCATCATGTCGCGATATTTCAAAAGTACTTTTACAGACACCATGTATACCATATTTCAATACGTTTTGAACATTTTCAGCAATCTACCCAAACCACTAAAATAGTGCAGCGGCACAGCGGAAGTACTTGGCTCCTGGGCATCTCTAAAAACTCCGGATCGTCATTCCCGCGCAGGCGGGAATCCATGTTCCGCCTGCCGTAAAGTCAATAATAATAAGGCTTTTTCTGGATTCCCGCCTGCGCGGGAATGACGGTAAACGGAACAAAAGTACTTTTTAGAGATGCCCTCCTGTTAAGGATTTGCGCAGTGTCGTTTCGACCGCAGAAATTTTGCAAAAGTACTTTTATGACAAGATTTCTCCATTCCGCTCGTCCCTCGCTCCAGTCGACATGACATGGCCTCAGTTCATTGCTTATTGCTCATTATTCCCAATTCCCATCACCACAAAATCCAACTGCCACAGCGATTGAAACAGCCTGCGCGCAAATCCCCGGAGTTCGGCTTCATTTCCCGCAAAAGTACTTTGCGCCACCATATCCGCAATCTTCCCAATCGAACGTTTGCCATCAATTAGCTGCACAAAAGGCAACTGGGCGGAATTGAGTTTCATGCGCCAATCAGATCGGAAAATTTCGACGCCGGATAATCCGCACGCCTGGCGGAGTTGCGGAATATAATCCCCAAAAGTACTTTCGGCAAAATCAATCACATAGGATTCTTTGGGACGCTCGGGGCGGCATGCGATGAAAAAGTGACAGGCATTGGCGGAGTTAATCCTTTCCATCACAGACCATTGCGCAGCCTGCGGCAACGTCTGCACAGCGGCGGTTGCAGCCCTTGGCGGCGACAGAATGTCGTGCAAATAATAGGGCGCATTCAACAGCCAGGATTGAAACACCAGCCCGGCGTCATCGACGAGTTTCAGGCAATCATCCACGGTATAATCCCGCTCGCGCGCGTGCAAAAAGGTATCCACCAGCGCAGCATCCGATGTTAAATCCCGCGTAATTCCCAAATAACTCCGCAGCGGATGATTTTGCGGAAACTGCGAAAGTACTTCCCGCACCACCGCCACCGATTCTTCATCCTGCCGCAAATTCAAATCCCGGAAGATAGACTGCGCCATCTGCACGCCGAGGCGGCCATATTTGGCGTAAAGCATAATGCCAATAGCAGCGCCGGGCCGCGCACATTGAGCGAGCGCTTTCAATCCCGCCACCGGATCGGCCAGATGATGCAAAACTCCCGTGGAAACGATGAGATCGAAATCCACATTCAGCGTTGGAATATCTTCGATAGCCAGCCGATGCAATTCCAAATTCCACAGACCGTATTTCTCTTTAAGATATTGCTGATGATCCAGCGACGGCTGGCTGATATCCACCGCCACCACTTTCGCTTTGGGATTGGTGTAAGCAAAAACCGCCGCCTGATTAGTGCCACAGCCGGCAATCAAAATGTCCATATCGGGTTTGTATTCGCAATCCGGCCACAAAATTCGGTGCGCGTGAACCGGATCAAAACGCTCCCAACTGTTTTGCAGCCAGGCATCCAGATCTTCAATAGGCGTAGGATAGCGCCAACGTTCGTATTGCTTTGTGACAGTGTCGGAAGGTGGGTTTGCCATGGTGAAAATGATTTTATCATTATAGAACTCTACCGATTGTTTTGGTTCTGATGCATTGAGTCAGGTACACAAAACGGCCACGCTTTTAAGGCGCGGCCGTTTGCATTATCTGTTTATGAATAAATTTGTTTGCTTATTTCCTTTCTTTCACCGTGACTGCATCTTGTGCGCGCGTGGATGCATCCTCGGCAACGATTATATAGTAGGGATCGGAAATACTGTTTCCAGAGTCAACAGGCTCGAATTTCTGCCTGGTATTCCAATGCCCCTGAGCATTCACATCAACTCTCGTGTTAGCGATGACACGTGTTTGGTTGTGTCTTGTGTTACCGTTGACCGTCACCCAATGTGCAGTAATCGATACTTTTAATTGATGACCGGGGGCGCCTTTTCCGGAAATGACATAATTGCCATTTGCTGTCCACTCCTCATTCGCATGCGGAAACTGAATGGTGGGTTTAATATTTTCATACACCGTTACCGTGTCCTTATCCGGGAAAGCGATGTCTTCCGCGATAACATCGTATGAAGTGGGATAATTCACGCCGACGGATTCATAACGCATGTCCACAGACCACTTTCCATTAGAAGCAGTGCGCACTGTTTTCTGGTCTATTTGACGACTTTTAGAACGGCCATCTTCCGTCCATTTTCCTATTACCGTCACTTTTACATTGCGATTTGGCGTTGCTTTGCCTCTAACTGGGTAGTGATAAGGCATCGTCAGATAGAGGCCGGCTGTAGGATAGGTGATATCGGGTTTTACATAGTTAGTCGGTTTCACGGGAACAGCTTTCGGCATGGGCTTCAGCTTATCCTTCGCTTCTATGTTCGGGCGCACAGGAACCAGCTTTTGCTTGAGCTGCACTTTAATAATGCTGGACGTATGTGTTTGTTTGCCCACTTTATACGAAGCGACAATCTTAAAATAAGCATTTTTGGCATTTTCAGGCAACAGCAATTGGATAGGCTTGGTTGCCCAATGGCCACTTCCGTTGGCCGTGGTATTCATTGTCCCCAAGTTGCGTTGGCCGCCGTCATAAACCGCGGTGACATTGACTCCCACCCGCTGATTTTTGGGCGCAGTGCCGCGCACTGTGAGAGGCGAATCGACAGATGAGTTGTTCTTCGGCGAGCTAATGACGATTTGCGATTTGGTGATAATCTTACCTGCGCGTGGCGCAGACTGGACAATTTGGCTGGCGCCAAACGTGGTAGCCAATAAGGCGGTGATGGTAAGCGTTGTTTTGATTTTCATAATAATTTTTCCTTAAGTTCTGTGGTGTGACTTGGGATAAGGCAAACTACGTCGTTATCTTGCAAAGAGTGGGGGCAGGCCTCCGTGCCCAATGCCACTTAGATTTGCATTATTGCACTATTTTTCGCGCCGAAGGCGCAGCACAATGTTAGCCCAGGGCAACGCCCTGGGAAAGAATTCCCCTTGTTTTCCCAAAGCCTGAAAGGGCGACACGAAAGACCATCGAGCCGCCCCGTTGGGGCTTTCCGGGAGGTGGTATTTCCCCCAGGGCGTTGCCATGGGCTAACATTGTGCTGCCCCTTTGGGGCGTTAAAGGCGAAAGTACTTTTATGCAACATTGTTATTTTTGACCTATAAATCCCAAGTCTTAGTGGCACTGGGCACGGAGACCTGCCCCTACTTATCTGCCGCTTGGGAAAGTACTTTTATTGCGCAGCGACGGGAATCATCTGTGTCACTTTGCTAAGGTCGACCAAAAGTGATTCGTTGTTTACCAGCGTGATGCGCAAATCCAGGCGCTGGCCGTTGGGTTCCGTGGTGATGGATTGAATCTCATCCAAGCCAACAACATAAGCAGCGCCATTCTTCATCTCGATGCGCAATTTGGAACATTCGTCTGCATTGGGCGCTGAATCGCTGTGTGTATCTTCTTCCGTTGCATCGCGCACGATAGAACCGATGGCTCCCACGGCATCAATATCCGCGCCGTCAGGACTATAGCCTTTATCGGCATCCATTAATTTGACATAGGAAAAACGGTCTTCCGGCTGCACTTTGGGACCAATGTCGATGCCGGCTGTGCCGCCTTCGACAGAACCAACATGAATCCAATTTTTTCCGTCTTTGGATATTGCAACATTAGTGGGTTCCACGGCTGGTCCGATTTCAAAGACCCACAAGTCGGGACCGGGGACATCCACCAAATAATTATCGGTAAATTTCAAGACGATGTTACCACCATTTCCCAATGCAACATAAGAATCGTCACGGACTTCATCATAGTTTGGTGCACCAAGTGCTTCCGCTGGATTGCTAATTGCTTCGCTTAAATTGCCAACCTTGTGATAACTTATCACTTCATCGGCAAATGACGCCATGCCATTGGGGAAATATACATCGTTACCGCGTGAATCTTTGAAAGTGACGCCTTCTTCCGTTGCATATTCTTGATTCGTGGCATTCGCATCATCGTTAGGATTTTGCGGTTCTTGTTCTTGCGGCTGCTTGTCCTTATTCGATCCATGAAGAATTTTGTCAACTGCTTTGTCTGCACCCTCGTTGGCTTTGTCTTCAGTGTGCCGTTTTGCTTTATCGTCCTGCCGATCCAAAACGCGATCTACAATATCCCCCCAGGCGGCATGAGCTGTTTGGGTGATGTTCGGAGCAGCGAGCGTTGCAAAGAGCACTGTGCTCAAGATAACTTTTGTTGTTTTATGCATTTTATACATTTAATTTCTCCTGTCGTTTGTTCTCTAATAATTCCTGTTCCGCAGAGAACACCGTATCCGGCATCCAACCATAAAAGTACTTTTGCAGGAAACTCCTGCTTCAGAATGATATTGCTGGATAAAGAACGGCCTCTTAGGGAACAGTCCGCCAATATGATGGGATTTTTACCAGCCTTTGCGCACCCCTAAAGTTCCCTTCCAGCCGGAATATTCAGCACCGCTGATGTCAAAAAGGTAACCGGCGGAACCGTAGATTCCCCAGCCACCGCTTTCGGCGTGGCCTTTGGAAAAGCCCAGTTCCAGCTCGCCAGAGGTGCCACCGATGGGCGTGGAAATGCTGCTGCCCAAACTGCTAATGGTGGACTTGCCGGAAAAGGCGTGCCAGATATTGGCGCGCAACCAGGGAAGGAAGCTTTTGCCAGATTTGGGATTGCCATACAAACGTAGACCGAAACGTCCAGTCACGGCATTCATGCTGGATAGTTTCATCTCCGTGCCGTCATTCAGTTCCACGTCGTTCAGGTCGGTGTATTGATTGATGAGCTGCGCCTGCACTTCGCGGATGATGCTGCTATCGGGGTTAAACTGCTTGCCCGCCTCCAGTGACAATGCATAGCTGTTGCCGTTTGGCTTTATCTCATCCGTTGCAGTTTTGGCCTTTACACCGCCCAAACGCGAATACTGCGCCACCAGATCCAGATACCAATTGCTGGCAGAATATTTGGTATAATAGGCGCCAAAAGTCGTAGCATTTAAATCTATATCAGCCACTTTGATATCATGATGACGCGCGTTGCCGCTGCTAGTAGCATACGCCACATACAAGCCGGCGTATTTGCGCTTGCCATCTTGATCTCCACTGGCTTTCAAATCAAACCCGGCCTGCACACCCCACAGATTGCTATCAAAACCAAAATCCTGGGAACGGAAATCATTGGCCTGGCCGAAAACGCGTGCCCAAACTCCCTTAACGGAATTAGCATTCTCCAAAAGTACTTTTACATCGCGTTGGCGGTCATGCAGGTTTGACAACGTGGATAACGCTGTGCGAGATCCCAAAATCGACAATACACCTGTCGCGGCAGCTTCCGAGCGAACATCGCTTTGCAGGAACCAGTTAGGGCTGTTCGAACCTTGATTGAGGTCATACTCAAACAATCCACCTGAGAGCGGCGAAGTCAACGCGAAAGCGTCGGAAGAAGATGTGCCTGCGCCGTAGCCGTCGCCCACAACCTCTACAATTAGCACACCATCATCAATAGTGGGCTGGCCAAGGCCATCGATGAGATTCACATCCACGCCCATCGTTCCGCCAATGACATTATCGACGATCAATCTATCAGACACGCCTGTCGTAATATCCGTATCCACAGTCAAAACGCCGCCGTTGGCATTAAAGACGCCACCACTGGGATTAAAACCGCCACTGCCGCTGGTGAATGTGAGTTTGTCGCCCACTTCTCCGTTTTGCATGGCAAGAACACCGCCATTATTATTTACTTGCTCAACGCCCCGTATCTGCGTGTTCGAAATGGCATTGGGATTAGCAGCCCAGAGTATGCCTGCATTGTTGAAGACATCCTCTCCATTTCCAAAATTTGTGATCCCACCAGTATTATCCCAAACATTGTTGTTGATAAGCGTGTCGTCGCCATTGCCCAAATTGGTAGATCCTTCACTGCTATCCCAGAAGAAGTTATTGGTAAGCGTGAGATTCTCATTTCCACCATTCACATTACCTGTAATCGAACCGTCGTTGATGATAGTGGCCGTGCCGCCGCTTTCGCCACTGATCTCGATGGCAAGATCATCCGTATATCCAGAGGAATTTCGCACAACACTTTCGTTATTAATCGTCAGAATCGCAGTTTCTGTGATGGAAGTACTTTTGATGCGTATTCCGGCTTCGCTCCCCTGCACTTCGCCATTTGTTGTGACAGCAGTGGCGCTGGCGGTGCCACTATTTGCAACATTAATTCCATATTGGCCGCCTGTTACGTCATTTGCTTGCACAGTGAGATTACCGGCATCGGTAGACGTTCCAGCGGCATAAATACCATCCCCCGTCGTTGCCGTTACCTTTCCCAGCGTTGTGATCGTCGTATTGCCAGTGCCGATATTTTGAGCAAAGATCCCGTTAACTCCGCCCTGAACCGTCGTTCCCGTTACTGTCAGTGTTTGGCTCGTATTAACGAGCGCATGAATGCCATCGCCGGTGTTCCCTGTAACAGTACCGTAATTATAAATTTGAACATTGCCCGTTCCAGCATTATTGACATTGATCCCATGGTTTTCGCCAATCACATCAGCTGTAACGCCGCCACCGCCTGCAACTACATTTAAACTATGGGGATTGGCGGTGTCAGTGCTTTCAACGTAAATACCATCTCCGCCAGTGCCTTCCACAGTGCCAGAAGTAATTTTGACATAGGTTTCGCCGGTTCCATTGTTTTGAGCGTAAATGCCGTTATCGGTTCCCGTCACGCTGTTTGCTTCAATGGTTAAATCTGTGGCCGTGGTAGCATTTTCCGCAAGGATTCCGTCGCCATCAGTGCCCGTGACAGTTGCTGTGTTGGTGATTTTTGTCAAGCCGCTTCCATCGTTAATGGCGTTAATGCCAACAGCGCCGCTAACTTTGCCCTCAGTATCAATTGTCAAAGCAGCGCCATCATTTCGTGCATAAATACCGACGCCACTACCATCGTTATCTGTATCGCCTGTGACATCTCCGCTGGCCGTGATGTTAATGCTGCCTGTATTGTTTTGATTTACGGCACTAATTCCATGATTACCGCCATTAACAATGTTTACATCCACAGTCACGCTGCCCGTGCCCGTGGCTTTTTGATTCGTCACTTGAATCCCATCATTGGTGGCGGCAGTTACGATGCCGGTGGAAGTGACGCTGACATCGCTATCACCACGATTGATGGCACGAATACCAAAGTTATTACCGGTAACATTATTGGCCTTTACTTCCAGAACACCCGTTGCATCCACAGTGTTTTCTATGAGAATCCCGTCTCTTTCTACTCCGGTTATAGCCCCATTAGATTCGACAATAGTATCGCCGGTGCCGGAGTTGGATACGTTAATTCCATTCTTGGTGCCGCTAATAATGTTGCTATTCGTAGCAGTGACTGTAATATCTTTTCCGCCGGAAGTATTAGAAGCATTGATTCCATCAGAAAACGCATTATTTCCCGTTGCGGTCACCGCACCGTTGGCCGTGATACTGATGTTGCCACTGCCGTTATTGACGGCTGTTATCCCCCTCCTGAAACCAGTGATATTTCCGCTACTAACAACAGTGATCGAACCATCATTGCCACTGCTAATGTCGCCAGTGGAAGTAATGGACAGGCCGTCCCCAATCGTGCCGGATGTGAACAGATCATTATTGTTTGCCCCATCATTATAGGAAATGGCGCCCGCGCCGCTGATAGTCAATGCATCCCCTGTGGTAGCATTCACATGAAAATCGATATCTGTGGTAGTGACAGAAGCATCATTATCCGTAATCGATATACCCGGGCCACTATTTACTGTGTCTGTGCTATCCAGAGGATGCGGCCCCGCTTTTGCCACCTGCGGTACGGCGATCAATGCGCCACCCACGACAGCAGCCACCAGCATCTGGCGCAAATGCCGGTTGCGGCGTGTGCCACGTAATGCGGATGGAGGGTGAAGGTTGCGGCTCTTGCGGTTCACTTCCATATTCCGCGTCGTTTCAACTTGTGCTTCAATCGTTTCGGTTGCTGCAAAGGACTTTTCCATGATGACTCTCCTTAAAATATTGCAATAAGATTTTCCTCAACAGGAATCCGCATATGCTTAGACCTACCCGTTCCAAGGAGGAAGAGCGCTTTACTTACACGTCAGAATGTTGGAAGTTTGGCAAACCAAGAACTGGTGATACTTCTATGCTTTCTCAGCCAAAATAATTAACACACGTGAAGTTTAAAAAGATGGAAGCCTATGCTATTCTTAAAAACCTTACACTACTGTGTAACATAAACATCCCGGGTATCCAAATATGCTTCGTTTTCAGCAAGCCAATTTCGTGCAAGATGCGGAGCAAAAGTACTTTTATCTCCTTTTCCGCCAATGAAGACAGTTTCTTCTCACTGAGCAATGAAATTAGGGCATCTCTAAAAAGCACTTTTGTTCCGTTTACCGTCATTCCCGCGCAGGCGGGAATCCAGAAAAAGCCTTGTTATTATTGACTTTACGGCAGGCGGAACATGGATTCCCGCCTGCGCGGGAATGACGATCCGGAGTTTTTAGAGATGCCCATTAGTCAATAGTCCGGACAGTTTTTAAATGAATGAATATCATTTAAAATACAGCGAACGTAATTCCCCCTTGTAAAGGGGGTTAGGGGGATTCTCTTCAGAACTAAACAGGTTTTATCGAACGTTTATTCCATTTGTTACGTTCAGAATCCCCCTTTATCCCCCTTTACAAGGGGGAATTACGCGATGGAAATTATTACTTTTCAGCTTCAATAAAAACTGTCCGGTCTATTGATTAGTACCTTACCGATAAATTTGGGTGCAGGTTGCACGCAAATTTATTGTCGTGCTGAGCGAATTATTGTCATGCTGAGCGAAGTCGAAGCATCTTGCCGTAAAAGTACTTTTGTCTGTTTCGACTACGCTCAATATGACAAAAGTATTTTTACCCCGAACCTCGAATCGGGAACCTCGTACCTCATTTGGCTCTGGCTACGCCAGGTTAGGAGAGAAAAGTACTTTTTATCACGTCATTCCTTCAGCCCCAACACGCGTCCATCGGCGCTGGCAACGATGAGATTGTCGTTATTCACCGCAAATTGTTGGATGGCAGCCAGCAGGTCAGCTTTGCGAATGACCTTGCCATTTGCATCGAAGGCAAGCACCGCACCGTTGGCGGTGCCAGCCACAACAGCCAGGCGTCCATCCAGCTTCATGGTTTCCAAAGCCGTGGTAGCACTCCCCAATTGATGCAGCCAGCGCAGTTTGCCGTCGGCGCCGAAGCAATAAAGATAACCGTTATCCGAAGCCGCCAGGATTTCATCGATGCCGTCGCCGTCCAGATCGGCAGTGACGGCATGTTTCACTTCGTCGCCGGTGTTAAATTGCATCCGTTCTTTGCCGGCGGAATCGGTGTAATAGATGTTACCGTCGCCGGAGCCAAAGATTACCCCACGCGTTTTATTGCCATCGAAATTGCCGGTGGCGATGTCATAACAAATCGGTGATTTGAAACGCTGACTCCACAGCAATTTGCCGCTATCGCTCAGCGTTTTGGCGGAATAATAATGGGTGCCGGCAATCACTTCCTGTTTGCCATCGCCATCCAGATCAGCAATGGCGCCCGAGGTGGAAGCGTGCACCACTTCATATTGCCACAATTCCTTGCCCTCGCTGCTGAAGGCATAGAAACGCCAGTTTTGCGCGCCCACCACCACTTCGTCCTTGCCGTCGCCATCCAGATCGGCCATGCGGATGAGATTGACATAGGGCGATTCGCGGTAATAGGCCAATTTGGCATTCCAGATTTCGTTGCCGCTTCCATCCAGCACGGTGATTTTTCCATCCTGCCGCGCTAGACCGATTTCATCGATTCCATCGCCGTTGATATCTCCGGCTGCCACACCATTTAACTGCGTGGGATATTTCTTACTCCACAGTATTTTGCCCTGCGGCGAGATGGCCAGCAAAGAACCTTCACGCGTGGTGGCCAAAAGTACTTTTGGTTGCGCTTTTTGCAGCTGCGCCGTGATGATTTGCGTGAAATGGAAGGGCACATTCGATGTCTGCGCCTCACCCAGCGGCCCTCTCACCGCAACGTCCGCCAGATAGATGGCGCTGCGCGGTTGCGGCACCAGCGTGATTCGCACATAACGCGCCGACTCGCCATTCGCCTTCACTTCATAGGGAATGGGCGAACCCCAATCGGGATGCGTGCCGCCCTGCACTTCTCCCAGTTTGCGAATATCTTTGGCAAAATTATCGTTGCTGATTTCCACGGTGGCATGATCCAGCAAATAAGCCGTGCCCTTGCTGGAGGTTTTTGCCCACCATTGCTGCCAGTGCACCTGCGACAACGGCGACGATTGATGCAAATCGATGACGAGTTTCACGGTTTGATCCGGCGGGAACATCACCGGGCTTCCCTTAAGCAAATCATCCAGTTGATTGGCAGAAGAAATCAAAACATTCCCGCCCGGCTGCGGCGCCGGATCACTGGAAAGCGCCGCTGGGGTTTTGACGGATCCAGCCTGTCCCAGATTACCAGTCAATAACGCCTCCGCCGGTTGCGGGTTGACGCTCCATGACTTGCGGAACGCCGGGGCCTGATATTGCGTGCTGACGTTTTTGACCGATGGTGCAAGAGCCGTATCAGCGAGTTTTGCACCAGCCTTAAAAGTACTTTTGGAGGCTTCCACACTCTGCGATTCGGTGAAGGTGGTCACACCCGGCACGTTTTGCAGGGCAATGTTATTGCCTTCAATTTGCACGTTGAACGTCTGACCTCCGGTAGCCAGGCAGACGCCGTTTTCGCCCTTCAGAAAATTCAGATTCCAGGCCGGCGCGGTGCCTTCTTGCTGGCCATGGAACACAGTGGCGAATAAATAGTGTTGCCCTTTCTGGAGTCTGACCCGCGCCGTGCCGCTCAGCGAATGCACCACCGGATCGGCATATTGATAGCTGTTCCAGTTCTTGCCCAGATCGCGATCATTGATCAACTTGAGTTCCGGCCCTTTGCCCAGCTGAAACCACATCGACGGCCCCTGCTGTTGCAGCAACATGCCGTCATCGGTCACTTTGGCATCACCAACGCCGTGCCACAGCAGGCGCAACTGATATTCCCCATCCTGCTGCGCCGTCACTTTGTCGAGCACCAAAAAGGCATTTTCCTTTTTGAGCCACACCACATAACGATCCCAATCGGCCTGCGAATAATTGGATAAACGGGTGTGCGTGTAGCCGTAATTGCCGCTTTCTCCATGCCCCAAAAGCGCCACATACGGCGGCATCGCGGAGGCTTCGCCGTCATGCAAAATCAGCATGGTATTGTGATATTTGGCCTGCGCCTTGAAGTAATCATTATCCGCCAGCCAGATGCGGCTGAATTGCGTCAATTGTTCCAGGCTGTTGCCATCCCGATGGCCGTGCCCGCCGTTATTCAATCCGTCCAGCAAAATGTAGGGGCTATTGGGATCGAAGGAACCGCGAAAGGAAATCTTGTCAAAAAGCTGATTATCGGCAGGGCGCGGATCGGCCGGAAAGGTGTTCACATAAGCCGGTTCCAGCGGCCACACTTTGACGCCATCAAAACCGCTGGGCGCGGATTCCGGGGCGGCTTTTTGAAAATAGTAGAGAGCAAAGCGGTTATAGAGTTCCTGTTTTCGCGTCGAAACCCAGCGCGCCGCCGGGCTTCCCGTCGCATACGCGATCATATCCATGGCGATATTTTCCCCATAGGACGCGTTCCAGGTGCCAGTATCACCATAAGGCACCTGAAATCCCAGATTATTCATGGTGGCAATGCCGTAGTTGACAATTTTTGCCGCGTTGCCATTTTTGAAGATAGTAAAATCCGGACGCGCTAACGCGTATTCCATCATGGTGCGATTGGTGATCCATTGATAGGTATTGCAATCTTCATGCACCTTATAGAAATTTTCCTGGTTTTTAAAAACGCGATCGCCCTGCGCTAGCCACTGGCCGCCTTCGATGACATCGGGATAACTTTCCGCATAATAGAGCCCGGCACGAAAGACACCCAGCGCCGGTTGCGACTGGTGATTGAAGGTGACACGGCCTGGCCGCATGGTGGCCTTGGGCGCCACCGCCTCACGCAGCCAGCGCGCCATCGCTTTGGTCACCAGCAAGCGATCGGCATCACTCAGTGCAGGATCTTCCTCGATGTTATCCCAGCCACTGACCACTTCATAGGACGGAAAGTCGCTGTCGAATCCCCACGGGCCGCCATATTTGCTGGGATCCGCCACCGCGCTTTTGGCATATTTATCCCAGAGCGCCACAAAGAGCTTTGCCTCATTGCTGCTGGGGCGCAATTGATAATGCAACGCCACCGTTTTCAGTAGCCCGGCAATGGATGTGTGCCGTCCCGTATCCAGAGCATCCTGCGCCTGTTTGAGGCCTTCCTGCATGCCGTCGGGATCTTTGCTATTTTTCAGCCAGGCCTGACGGCTCAGAAAATCCTTGCTATATTTGGCGTCAAAGAAACGTGGCAACGAAAGTACTTTTGCCGTAAAAGTACTTTTATCGATCTTAGCCACCAGGGCCTGCACCGCCAGTTTCAATCCCGCATCATCGGAAGCGCCCACCACAACAGCGCTATGGCCGTTGCCGAACGGATCCTGCACGGTTTGCAGCAAATAACCGCCCGCGCCAGGACATAACGCGTCCACCGGCGTGAAGTGGCGCGCGTATAACAATAACATGGCAGGATTATTGAAGACATTTCCCAGCAGAATAACATTTTCATCAAAGGCACGATCAGCGGCCGTGCCAGCGCGCATTTGCAGAGCGACACCGGTTTTCGCCTGCACCGCTTTGGCGATCACCGCCGCGGCCGCTTTACCCGCCGCGTTATCGGGATATAAAAGGGTGGCTTGCGCCCTGCCATTTTGAACAACGGGAATGGTGCGCACCAATTTTTTGGGCGTGGTTAAATCATCGACGCCGATCATGAGGGGCGCGGTGCGCAGATTGCTGATCTGCAAATCGATGGGTACACCATTTTCGCTGCTGCCAATAATAAATTCCAGCCGATCCACCCGGGTGGGCTGCCGGCCTTCCACCACTTGAGATTCCACCGACAGACTGCTGGCGCCGCCCGGTTGAAAGCCAAAGGTGTTCCAATCGCTTTTCAACGCATTGTTCCATGAATTAAACGACATGGCAGGCTGCTTCTCGCCCTGGTTATAGGCGCGCACATAGAACGCGCCGGTGTTCTGCGGCTGTGTGGTGCGCGCATCCAGCTCCAGCCGCGCTTTGGTTAAATCCCAGGTGCGGCCCAGCGGAACCATGATGCCAAAATAGTGGTTGCCCTGCCCCGTAATTGTGGTGCCTTTCAGCTCCAAAGCAGTGCCGCCGCTCGCACGCGGAATCACCTGAAGTGATCGCGTGGGAGATTTATCAAAAGTACTTTTAATGTCTTTGGTAGTTTGGAAGGAAAGTACTTTTTCGCTCTGTGCGTGAGCGTTGCCTATCATTCCTAAACAAATAAGACTGCTGATGACGACTATTAAACCACTGCTGAACTTCCTGTTGTTAGATTGTTTCATCCGGTTACATCGTCCTTTTCAAAATCTTCCAAATCGCTGCGCCACTTTTTAATATATCGAAAAGCGAGTAAACCATAAACAGCGATAAAAGTACTTTTTGCAAGCGAATCGTCATAGATTCTATGCCCGCAAACTCCTCCCTCATAATAGCAAACATACACACACCGGCTAACAGCGGGCATGCCGCTTGCGGGCCAGTGTGTGTTTCATCTTTGATTAACTCGTAATACACTTAAAAGTACTTTTTCCGTTACATCTGTCTATTAATGAACACCATATGTAATGGTTTTATCGACATTAAACATACTGTTATTTGCCCAGGCCGCGCGCGCTGCCACATACTTCACATGACCATCGGCAAAAAGGTAATTGCCGCCGCCTTCCATGTTGCTGGGAGCAACCACAGGGCTCTTACCTGTAAAGGGACCAACCTGCCCACCGTGCAACACTGGATAATAACTAAAGCTTGCCGCAATATAAAGGCAATAACCGTTGCTGTTGTAACCGTTGCTGGACGGGTCACCCACAATTACCGTATTCGAAGGTTCCTGCACCATCGACATGGTAACAAATCCGCCATTAGGTGTTTCCCGGCGATCACCTGTTTCCGATGCACTAAAGCCAAATCCATTACCCAGGTCACTTGCCGTGTACTTGGTTCCAGATATATTCCAGTTATATCCTCCACTATACTGAATCTGACCTGCCGTCGGACAAACATACAGTTGCCGGTTCTTCACATAAGGCGCCATTACCGTGTACCATAACGCGCTGTGAAGATCATCGTCGCCATACCAATCCCGATTCGGCGCAGAATAACTCATGTTTGCCATCGGATAGGTCTCATCGAAATCCTGCACATACATGGCAATCGACAAACCAATTTGTTTGAGATTAGACTGACAGGAAGCCTTGCGAGCCTGTTCGCGGGCTCGCGCAAAGACCGGGAACAGGATAGCTGCGAGAATTGCTATAATAGCAATGACGACCAAAAGTTCAATCAGGGTAAATCCGCTTCGACACGACGTTGTGTGTTTGTGTCTCATTTTATTTTCACCTCGTAGCAATCAGTATTCCACATTAGGGCGATATTCAAACCATTTTCTTTTGCTATACTTCGACTGGTTTTTGCTTAAATCCGATGAACCCTTCCGGCCATCCGCGCATTGTGAAAATTAAACCGGAATACCTTCGCCCTCTGGTTGAAGATATCGCCTGGTGTGATTATTCGGAAATTTTCTCCGGCCATCACAACGCTTTGCACCTGCATCACTTTCACCAACTGGATGTGGTCTTAGAAGGCGAATTTACCCTGACTCTGGAGAATGGCGAAACGCAGGTGGGATATGCTGGCGATGCCTGGGTGATTCCTCCACTCATCTGGCATGGAGTCGATTGCCAGAAACCGTTCCGCTGGTGTTCGTGCAAATTTCATCTGACGCCCCAGTTCTGGCCCTTTTTTGGCACCGTTTTTCAACGCTTCAGGGTGCCGCAATATCTCCGCGAAGGCATGGATGCAATGGGGTGCCACAATGCTGGGACGTCGCGTTTGAGCGGTGAACATGCCGCTTCTGTGATCTCGCTTTGCCTTATTGAATTCATCCGCAAAAACAGCCTCTCGCAGCCTGATGACAGCGATTTGAATGGTTTTCGCCATGCGCTATGGCCTCTATTGGAAGAAGTGCAGCTTGCGCCCGGCATCCACTGGGGCGTGACGATGATGGCAGCGAAAATGGGGTTGTCGCCCGATCATTTCACCCGTTGCTTCAAACGCATCATCGGCCAGACCCCGCAACAATACATCCTGGAAACAGCGATGCGCGGCGCGGCGGCCAACCTCCTCAAAACGCCCGCCATCCCCATCAAAGAAATCGCCGAAATGGCCGGTTACGCCAATGTGCACGCCTTCACTCACGCCTTCTCACGCATCCTCAAAATCAGCCCCGCAGCTTACAAGAAACAGCATAGCGCGCAGAACTTGAATGGGTAGGAACAAGGTGTTTGTGAGGTTTTCCAGACAATTTTCAGGCAATCAAGTTAAGTAGTCCCCCTTTTTAATCTACCGTGTCCCCATAAGTCTACGCTGTGTCATTTCGACCGAAGCGAGGCACGAGCGTAGTGGAGAAATCTTGCTGTTTTGGCTTATATTGATCTAAAAACGGCAAGATTTCTCCACTCCAAAATTTGTTAAAACAAATTTTTCCGGTCGAAATGACACTATAGTAACTTATGGGGACACAGTAGCCTTTTTAATCCGGCATCCAGAATCCAGTATCTAACATCCAGCCCCAAAAGTACTTTTACTGTCCCTGTTCAGCCCGATATGCTGCCGGGGATTTGCCGTAGTGTTGGTGGAACAAACTGCGCAATTGTGCCGGGGAAAGGCCGACGCGCTGGCTGATCATTTGTATCGACAAGGTCTCTTCACGTAATAGCCGCGCGGCATGTTGCAGGCGCATCTTAATGAGATATTGATTGAAGGTCTGACCTGTTTCCTGCTGAAAATGCCGGATAAAATTGGTGCGCGACATAAACACCCGCGCCGCCACATTCTGCGTGGTGAGGCGCAGATGCAGATGGGAATCGATATAGGCACAGGCATTTTTAATCGGAGTCGTTTTGGCCGGGCTTACTTCCGGCGCCGGGAGCGGGGCGGTTTGGAGTTGGCGAATCAAGAGATGCAGAAAGGCCGAAAAGCAGGCATTGATAAGAGCATTATTTTCGCGTGGTTGATCGAGCGCTTCGCGGATGAAGAAATCGAAGAAATGCACCATTTCCGGGCATTCCGCGGGAGGCAAATCGAACCGCGGGTGCAGGATGTGTTCGCGATCCTGCGAAAGGCACGTCCACGCCAACATCTGCGCCGTGGCCGCCGGCGATGACATCAACCATAACAATTCACAGCTTTGCCCTTCCCGGTGCATATGTTCCAGATGAGGATGATTACCATCGGGCTGGGGCACCTGTGGACTGAACAACATAAAATGTCCCTCGCGGCAATGCACCACATAATCACCGATGGGAAAAGCCGCCTCACCGCGCAGCACGCAAACCAGGGCGGGATAACGAATCACTTCCTGCCCATCTTCCGGCCACAGCTCCGATCGGTAACTGGTGTTGTTATAAGGCCGCGGCCCATAAGCCCGCTGTTTGCGCCCCCGCCGCTGACGCACTTCCACGCGGATATCCGCAGGCAATGGAGACGCGGTAAATTCCTCCTGCGTCGCAGCGCTCACCATCAAATGCCGCGCCCCGAACATTTCCCACCAGGGCAAAACCCGTTCGGTCAAAATAGCCAGAATGCTGTCGTGCGAGGAAGTGGATGGCATGGATGGACAAAGTGTACAATGCGGTTTGCGGGAGTGGCATCTATCATCAAGAACGTTTATGATGATGCACTCCATAGATCACATTCCCCCCTTTGCAAAAATATGCGAATCGGCACACACTAAGGGCAGTACCAAAAGTACTTTTGAGAGGAGCGAGTTTTATGACACGCACCAACGACAATGGGATAGCGCACACTTGGGAAAAAGACGGCTACTTCATCAGCCGCCAGTTGTTCACGCAGGCAGAAATGGATGCATTGCGCGAGCACTTCATGGAACTGCATGAGGAGGCGTTAGAGCCGGACGGCGAAATGCGCCAGCATTATGCGCCGCGCTTGCTCGAGGAATGTGATAACGATCTGCTCAAGCACTATCCGCGGGTGATGCAGCCACATCGTTTCGACGCCATCAGCCTGCGTTATTTACTGGATTCGCGCGTCGGCGCGGCCTTAAAAGTACTTTTGGGCGAACTGCCGCTGGCTGCTCAATCGATGTTTTATTTCAAGCCACCAGGGGCACGCGGGCAGGCCCTGCATCAGGATAATTTTTATCTGCGCGTGCAGCCCGGAACCTGCGTCGCGGCGTGGACGGCGGTGGATGATACGGATTCACAAAACGGGTCATTGTTTGTGGTGCCAGGATCGCAATACAGCAAAGTGCTGTGTCCGCATCCCGCCGATCTCAGCCGTTCCTTCAGCACCGAAGAAGTGGATATTCCCGAAGGCCTGTCACCTGTCGAAGTGAAAATGCAGGCGGGAGATGTACTGTTTTTCAACGGCAGCCTGATTCACGGCTCCTATCCCAACATCACTCCAAACCGTTTCCGCCGCGCCTTCATTTGCCATTACGTGCCGCAAAACACAGCCGCGATGAGCGCTGGTTATTATCCTCTGCATGACTTCGAGGGAAACCAATACACACGAGCCAGTGCCGAAGGCGGCGGACCCTGTGGCACCGAAGAAACCGCCCTCCTCGAGACAGCGCGCCAACAACGTGATGTTCCCTGAATCGGTTTGATATGGTGAAAGTACTTTTCTCCACTTCGCCCCTCGCCCCTTCGGCAAGCTCAGGGCTCCTCGCTACGGTACCTAATGAACTTATTTTTTTCGACGTCATTCTGAGCGGAGCGAGGAACGAGCGTAGTCGAAGAATCCCCCGAGGTTTCGACGGCATCATCCGGGGGATCCTTCGGTCGCTTCGCTCCCTCAGGATGACGATATCGGTTCATTTCAACTACTTGGCCTGCTTGCTGGCCTCCATGCCTCGAAATGACACCTTCACGGTAAGTATGCATAGGTCGTAAACAAGTTCTAACAGTTGCCTTACATCAAAAGTACTTTTATACCGCCACAACAATCCCCCACTTGACAGATTATCTCCAAAATGTAATATTAGTAATAATTTTCCGCGCGGAAAATTTGTGCAAAGGATTCTCTCATGCCGGTCACACAGGAAGACATCGCGCAAAAATTAAATATCTCCCGCCGCCTCGTGGGATACGCCCTGAGCGGGCATCCCGGCGTGAACGAATCCACGCGACAGCAAATCGCGGCAACAGCTCTCGACATGGGCTATCGTCCCCATCGCGTGGCACAGGCTTTGGCCAGCGGGCACACTTATCAAATCGCGCTGTGTTTTCCCTGTCTGGCCGGTTCGTATTATTCCGAAATTATCAGCCAGTTCGAAATCCTGACGCGCGGCACGCCGTATCATGTGGTAATCACCTCATTCGATCCCGATGATCCCAATACTAACTACAAGCCATTAACGGTGGACGGCACTATTTTCGTGGCGCCCGCTTCGCAAATGCCGCGGCTTTTGCAGCCGCCGGTGGTGGTCATGCAATCGGAGTTGCGCCGGCCGCTGGCTCATGGCGAAGCGGATATCGATCGTATTCAACTTAACATCAGCGAGGCCAGCCGCGAAGCGATGACGCATCTGCTGGATCAGGGATTTGAGCGTTTTCTCTATGTCGCGCCGCAACACATGATGCACAGCCGCGAACCGCGTTTTCAGGTTTATTGCGAAACCCTCAACCACGCCGGATTGCAATATGCCCTGTTGCCGCTGGAAGTGCCCGGCGAACAACGTCTGCGCCAGCAAGCGCATGTGGCGCTGCGCGCCTATTTTAAGGAAAGGGAACTTCCCCAGGCTATCTTTTGCGGCAATGACGATGTTGCTATTGCCGCTTATCGTGCGCTGGAAGAACTGGGCCAGCGCATTCCCGACGATGTCGCGATTATCGGTTTCGACGATCTCGATGAGGTGCAATACCTTCATCCGCCGCTCACTTCGGTGCATTTGCCGGTGGAAACATTATGCGCCAACGCCTGGCGCATGCTGATGGAACGTCTGAACAAACCCGAATTGCCGCCACGCTATGAAGAATTTGCCGCGCATCTGGTGGTGCGCCAATCATCCGCCGCTCCTTCGTTAATAGCGGCGGAATAAAAGTACTTTTAAAGGGAGGATAACATGTCACACGTCATTGATGACAGGCCACTACAAAGCAAAAGAAATGCTTTCACCTTGATCGAACTTCTTGTCGTGATAGCTATTATATCACTGCTCGCCGCCATTCTTTTCCCCGTCTTTGCACGGGCGCGGGAAAATGCGCGCCGGGCCAGTTGTATGAGCAATCTGCGGCAACTGGGTATGGGGATGGTGATGTATATTCAGGATTATGATGGCGTTTATGCGCCGCGCTCCATTGACGCGTGGGGCGGAACGCCTTCCCTGAATAATGGCTGCACTGATTTGCCCGGGTGTTTTTTGAAAACCTGGGGAGGCAGCAATTACAACCATTATTTCGCCTGGCAGGATTCCATCTTTCCCTATGTCAAGGAATTGAATGCCTACAATTGCCCTTCGCAAAGCAGCACGACCTATGGCGGTTACGGCTATTCGAGCGCGGTCAATGGCTATCGCGCCGATTGGTATCATTCGCCCGCCCATCCCCGCGAACCGGCCAACGAGGCCTCTTTTACGCATCCTTCTTCCACAGTTGTATTAATGGATTGCGCCGAAGGAGGCTGCTCTTTTGCCGATCCCTCAGATAATTACAAAGAGCGCTCGCCAATAGATACGCGGTTTCTGCCTCATTTTGAAGGAGCGGCATTTGCTTTCGCCGATGGCCATGTCAAATGGTATAAATGGCGCACCGGCCCCGCCAAATCAGGATATACCAATCCTTACTGGGATCCCTGGGAAGAAAACTTTGACGGCTAATCGCGACTAAAAGTACTTTTAATCACTTAAAACAAAACCATGAAAAAACTCACTCTTCTCACCTTCGTTTCTGCCCTGCTTTTTCCGCTCGCCAGTTGTTCTCACGCAGCCATACCCATTGATATCGAAAAGGGCGGCATGCATTTAAAAGCGCATCCCAATGGAACAGTTGTCATCACCGACAAAAACGGGAAAGAACGCATTGCCATTTCCGGATATGATCTGGAATGGGAACCCATCAAAACCCGTGGCGGAACAGCTTCTATTATTACATTGCCCGGCGGTGCGCAGGCTATTAAAGTGGATTATCAACTCAATAGTCCGGAGCAAAAAAACGTACGTATTTCCAGCGAATTTTCGTTTCAGGATAACGGCATTCACCTGCAAATGGATACCTGGGGGCCGGAAAATTTAAACATGCGCGGGGCTATGTTAACCCGCACCGCGACGCCCATTAAAACGCCGGAATTTATTTTCAAGCCCTCACGCTGGATGCGCGATGCGAATGGCGGCGTTCCCTATGAAGAACCGTTGGGGACTTTTTTCGTGTATCAATGGCCGGATTTAAATGCGGCATTTTCTATTCCCGGCGCCAATCAAAACTGGCACAGCACTGCGGCTGTACACTTCCCGTCCAAGTCCATCGAAAAGGGACATTTCCGCGCCACGGCGGATATTATTTTGGGAACAGACCGCTTTGCGGCACTCACCGCTCAATATCAAAAGAAGCCGTTATCGCTGGATATTTGGACGAATAAGGATTTTAATATCTGGGATAATGCATCAAAACCATTAGAGCTGCAAACCCAAACTGTCAATACCAGCAGCAATAAAAAGCCCGTAGAACTTTCCTGGTGGGCGCGCGATTATGACGGCAAAATTGTGGCGCAGGGCAACGACACAAAAGTACTTTTACAGGGTGAAGTGTGGGATCATCCTCTGCAATTTCCGGCTCCCAAGCGTGGAATATTATTTGTGGAGGTGGATGCAAAATCCGGCAATGATCAAATCTTCCGCCGCACCAATCTAGCCGTGTTGCCGCCGCATCAATTCAACTCCGGCGATGAAAGTATCTTCGGCATGGCGGCGGATTTTGCTTATCCCACCAAAGAAGCCATGGTGGGTTTGTTGCAACGCCTGGGCGTGCGCTGGTTGCGCACCACGCGTTTGCCAGCGGATGAAGCTGCGCAGGCGGGCATCCATCAGGACTTTCACAGCAATATCAAGCCGGAAGAACATGCCGGTGATCCGGCGAAACGCCGCGAGTGGATTTTGGAACAATTGAAAAAGGCAGATAAAGATAACGCTGTTTATTGGGAATTCGGCAATGAATGGAACATGAAAGGCGGCACGGGCAAGGCCCAATATGCCGATGTCTATGCCAAAGAATGGCTGCCATTGGTCAACAAAGTGCGCCAGGAAAGCGGCGCCAAGGTGAAGATAATGTCGATGGGTTTGGCCGGCATGGACGAGCCTTTTATGAAAAAAGTGTATGAGGATGGCGCGTGGGATTTATTTGATTCGTTTGGATTACATCCCGGGCGCGGCAATTACACGCCGGATTTTCTGGGCAAAAACGGCGAATATTGGAACTTCCTCGGTTCCATCCGCAAAGCCAAAGCCATGCTCGCCCAATACGGCGAAAAGCCCATTAGCATCACCGAAACATACGCCTGCACGCAACCCAATAGCCACTGGCACGACACCTTGCGCCACGCCGCGGAAAATGTTGTTCTGTCTTACGCGCTGGCAAAGGCCGAAGGCGTGCGCGTGATGGATTGGTATCAGTTAAACGACGGCACCTGGTTCGCGCCCAACGAAGCGCGCCCGGCGGATGCAGAATTTTATTTCGGTTTATTACACAGCGATCTCAGCCCCAAGCCTTCTTTATTAGCGTACAACGCCATCGCCGAAGCGCTGGACGGCGCGACATTCGCGCGCGAATTGCATTTCAAAGATAACAATAACAAAGGGTTGCTCTATGACACGCCGCGCGGTCCGATGGCGATTTTATGGAACCGCGCGGACGGCTATATTTTGAATGGCCCCAAAAGCGATAAATATGCAGCGCCGGAACCGTGGATCGATCCGTGGAAAACCAAAGTGACAATCACACTTCCCGCCAAAAGCGATTCGATCAAAGTGATCGATGATATCGGACGCGAAAAAGTGGTGGCGGCAAAAAATCATCGGGCGCAATTGACGTTGGATGGCGCGGCGCGGATTGTTTATGGGATTGATGCGGACTCAATGCAGTAGTTTCGAATATTCCGGGCATCCTATGAACAACCTTCAGTTACACTAAAAGTACTTTTATGATGCTCAACGACAAGAAAACTCAACACATCAGCAAATTTCTGAGTTTAATCCTGCGCCATCAGCCCGAAAAAATCGGGCTTCAATTAGATCCCCAGGGTTGGGCTGATGTGGATCAATTGATGCGCAATGCGCCAAAAGCAGGCTATTCCATCGACCGCTCCATTTTGGAACATGTGGTAATAACCAATAATAAAAAGCGGTTTGCCTTTAACGAAGACGGCACGAAAATACGTGCCAGCCAGGGGCACTCCATCGCGATTGATTTAGATTCCCTTCCGCAGGAGCCGCCAAAAGTACTTTATCACGGTACCGGCCAACATTCGCTTGCTGCCATTTTGAAAGAAGGAATCCAAAAACGCGCCCGGCAGCATGTGCATCTCAGCAGTGATGTCCCAACCGCCATCAACGTTGGCCGCAGCCATGGGAAACCTGTTGTGCTGGAAATTGCAGCGCTGGCGATGCACCGGCAACAACATCTGTTTTATTTGTCGGCTAATAAAGTTTGGCTGACCGATGTGGTGCCGCCGCAATTTATCCGGTTGGTGGATGAAGACGCGTAAATCAAAAGTACTTTTACCGCCGCCGCTTTGTATTGGCTTTAAGCCACACCGCATATTGCGCTTCATAGATTGCGCCCGCAGCCAAAGCCAATGTTTGAATGGCGGCATCCGCTTCGGTGGCGTGGAAATTGTAGCCGTTGATTTCCAGGAATGTCATCGCAAGCGTAAAGCCGGTTCGTTTGTTGCCGTCCACAAAGGGATGATTATGCACAACCCCCGCCGCATAACTCGTCGCAAGATCCATGATCTCCGGCTTGCCGTAGGCAAATAAATTCATCGGTTTCGCCAATGCAGATTCCAACATTCCCTGATCCCTCACGCCAGATAAGCCGCCGTAAAGCGTCAGCATTTTATCGTGGATCGCCAGGGCATCTCTCAGGTTCATCCAAATTGGCAGCTTCATTTCGCCAGCTCTCGCAACGTGTTGTGATAGCGGCGGCACAGGTCATCCACAACAGCCATCTTTTTGGCAAAATCAGCATCATCAAGATGAAGCTGCAAACCATCCTCTGGCGTTTCCGTCGCCGTCAACGTGTCGCCTTCCCGCGCCTTCAATTGCGCCAATGCTTCTTTCGGCAAAATCACGCCAACCGAGTTTCCAATCTTGCGAAGCTTAAGTTTGAGTGTCATGCCTTATAGTATAACAAATGTTATAACGACCATAAAAGTACTTTTATTTCAAATAACCGGAAATGCCTTCTGCCACACGCAACGCAGCGCCTTGATGTTGCGATAGCATCGCTTCCGCATTTTGGGCGACGTGTTCCCGCCGCTCGGCATCGTTTAGCCATGATTGCACGGCTTCGGTTAATGCCGTTTCGGATTCCACGCACTGCCCCACTTTGGCTTGCTGCACCAGTTGTGCGGCGGCGCGGAAGTTTTGCATGTGCGGGCCAAACAACACCGGAACTCCCGCTAACACCGGTTCCAGCACATTGTGCCCGCCGCGCGGAATCAGACTGCCGCCCACAAACGCCGCATCGGCGGCAGCATAAAATTCGGCGAGCTCACCAACTGTATCCAGGATAATAATCGCTTCCTCTTCTAAGGGCGCATCATTTAATTGCGAACGCCGCACCGCGGCAAAACCGTTTTCACGCACCAGTTGCAACACCGCTTCCACGCGTTCAGGATGGCGCGGCGCTATCATCAAACGCATCGGCGACGTTGATTGCAAGGTTCGTTGCACTTGCAATAATATTGCTTCTTCACCTTCATGCGTGGAGCCGCCAATCCAGAAAAATCTCTCATCATCAATACCCAACAACTGCCGGACGCGCTGGCGTTCTGCGGCGCGATCATCGGAAAAATCGACGCCATCTAACTTGACATCACCGGTTAAAAGTACTTTTGAGGAAGCCACGCCCATCTGGCGCAGCCGCTGCGCATCGAAATCGCTGCGCACAAAGATCGCCGTGATGTTGCTCATCATCCAACGCCACACGTGCTGCCAACGCGCGGATTGATGAAAGAGATTATCGGAAACACGGCCATTCACCTGGAACACTTTAATGCCAAGGCGTTTAGCGAGATGCAGAAAATTGGGCCACAGCTCAGTCTCCAATAGCAACACCGCATCAGGACGCACCCTTTTTAATACTCGTTTTACTGTCCAGGCGAAATCCAACGGAAAATAGAATGCGGCATCAAATTCGCCACGTGTCACGCCTTGCCGAGCGGCTTCCTGACCGGTGTCGGTGGTAGTTGAAATCACAATACCACAATCCGGAAATACACTTTTCAACGCCCGCGCCACTGGCCGCGCCGCCATCACCTCGCCCACTGAAACGGCGTGCAGCCAGAAGCGCGGAAAAGTACTTTTGAGCGCATCAGAAACATCATCCGGCACATTGCCCCACTGACCACGCCAGGATTCGGCCGATTTCTTCAATCCAAATCGCCGCCACAACATATAAATTGCAGCGGCTGGCCAGAGGATGACTAGGAGGATGTTGTAGATGATGAACATGACATTTAGTTTTCAGCATCAAGTGAGGACAGGCCTCCACTCATATGATGTATTCTCGCGATACGATTTTCACGCCGCAGAACCGATCGCCAGTTGCGGAGTTTTATCTTGCTCGCCATTTTCATCACTGCCAATTTCGGCCTGCATCTGATACAGCTTGTTATACAAACCTTTTTTCTCCAGCAATTCAGTATGCGTTCCCGCTTCGGCGATATGGCCATTTTCCAACACGATGATTTTATTGGCACGCCAGATGGTGGCGAAGCGATGCGCGATAATTAGCGTGGTGCGGCCTTGCATCAAGGTATCGAGCGCGTCCTGCACCAAGCGCTCGCTTTCGGCATCCAGCGAGGAAGTGGCTTCGTCCAGAATAAGTACTTTGGGATCGCGCAACAACGCCCGCGCGATGGCGATGCGCTGGCGCTGGCCACCGGAAAGACGGCAACCGCGCTCGCCCACCGGCGTATCGAATCCCTGCGGCAATTGCAAAATGAAATCTTCCGCATTGGCACGCCGCGCAGCTTCGCGCACCTGATCATCGGTAGCTTCGGGCCGGCCATAAGCGATATTATCGCGCACGCTACCGTGAAAGAGAACGGTATCCTGAGGCACCGTGCCCAGATGGGCGCGCAGCGATTGCTGCGACACTCTGCGCAAATCCAGGCCATCGATCTGCACGCTGCCCGAAGTGGGATCATATAATCGCGGCACCAGCGCGGCAATAGTACTTTTTCCGGATCCGCTCAGTCCTGCCAATGCCACCACTTCGCCGGGCGCAATTTCAAAGGAAATATCATGCAATACCTGCGGGCCGGTGGAATAGGAAAAACTAACATTCTCGAAGGTCATCCGCCCAGCGACATCGCGCTGCTGCAGATCGATAGCATCCGGCGCGTCGGCGATATCCGGCTCGGTATCGAGCATTTCAAACACCCGCGCCGCCGCCGCCTCGCCGCTCTTTAACTGGTTATTGATGCCGGCAATATTTTTCAATTCCATGGCCGCGCGATGCATCGCCAACAGGAAAGCCATCAACGCTTCGGGACCGGTTCCCGAATACACCCCGACAAACAAAACCAGCAAAACACCCATATAGGCGACAAAATCAATACACGGCCCCAGCGATGATTTAATGCGAACAGGTTTGAGCGAACGGCGATAGGCTTCTTCATTTTCTGTATTAAAAAGCTCCATTTCTCGGGCCTGCGTGCCGAAGGTTTGAATGAGCCGCATCGCTGCAAGTTTTTCCTGAAAGAAATCCGTTAATTCACCCAACTGAAATTGCATCTCCGCCACGGCGCGGCGGATGCGCTGGCCGGCACGTTGTGTCAGAAACGCGATGGGCGGCAGGATGATTGCAATCCAAAGCGTCAGTTTCCAGTTCAAATAGAACATGGCCGACAACATCGCCACCACTTCAATGGGCGAACGCACAATGCTGACAATGGCCGTTATCATGATGCCTTGCAATGCGCTCAAATCGTTGGTCAGGCGGCTCATCAACTCACCGGTGCGCTGCTTTTCAAAGAAGCCCATCGAAAGCTGCATGAAATGGGAAAATAACCGTTCCCGCAAGTTGGCCAAAACACGCTGCCAAATTTCTTCCACCAGATATTGCCGCCAGAAATCAATGAAGGCACGCGCCACCGCCCACACCAACACGATGCCCATAAACAGCATCAACTTCTCCATGCGATCCGGCACGTCAGGATCGAGGATCGGCGTCAAAACCTGCTTGAACAAAAAGATGAAAGCGCCGGAAAGTAACCCCGACAAAACCATGCAGACAATGGCAATGACAAATTTTGTGCGGTGCGGCTTCAGAAACGGCAACAGGCGTTTTAGATAGGATTGATTCATAGGTGATTACTCGGGCGAAGCGGCAAAAGTACTTTTACCGTGTCACGCGAGTGGTTTAATGTTAATAGTTTACAAAAGGTGGCATTTCGGAATCGAAAAGTACTTTTCATGCACTATTGCTCACCATTTCTTCCAACATTCGCACGGTTCGTTCTGTCGCGGAAAATGGCAACTCGCTTCCCAGTGCGCGGCGCACTTCGGCATAATCGGCTAATATCTGCGCACGGTATTGGGAATCATCCAACATCAAAAGTACTTTTTCCGCGATTAACTTTCCCTGGCAATTTTCGCCCAACAATTCGGGGATGATTTCTCGCCCGGCGATGATATTGGGCATGGCGACGAAAGGAACTTTTTTGTCTAATCCGGTGAGTTTGATCTGTAAATGTAATAACGGCGGCACTTCATACACCACCACTTGCGGCGTGTCGCAAACTGCGGCTTCCAATGTCACCGTGCCGCTTTTGACGATGGCCGCGCGGCATTGCAAAAGTACTTTTGCGGCGTTGCCTTCGGTTATTTCGGCGATGCCCGAAAAGTACTTTTGCACATGCTGGGAAGCGCCTTTGGGAACAACCGCAATAAACCGCATCTGCGGCTTTTGCTGTTTGATACGCCGCGCCGCATCCGCGATCTCCGGCGCGATCCATTTCCATTCCAGCTTTCGCGAGCCGGGCAACAGCGCCATGAGATTTTCGTCGCGCTCTGTCCCCCAAGTTTCCTGATTGCGCTGCACTGTTTCCAACAAGGGGTGTCCCACCCATTCGGCATTGCAGCCAGCTTCCTGCAAACGCCTTGCCGACCACTCAAACGGCGTCGCCACGCGATTCACAAAGGGCGCAATTCCAAGACCGCCACTGCCGGTTTTTTGCCAGGAACGCGGCGGGAAGTAATAGAGAATGGGAATACCCTGCTTCTGTAAACGGGAAAAGAGACGCGTATTGAAAGCGCCCCAATCACAAAGCACAGCAGCATCCGGCTGCTGCGTTTGGAAGTATCGAAAGAGGCGGCGTTGCAATAAAAGTACTTTTGGCAGAATCGCCATCGCGGACGCAAAACCAATGACACCAAAATCGCTGCTATCAGCGATAATATTCGCACCGGCATCACGCAAATGCCTCCCGCCCACGGCATCAATTTGCCAATCGGGATGCAACGCGCGAAGGCGCTTTGCAACTTCAGCGCTATGAATATCGCCGGAAACATCGCCAGCGCTGATGAAGATTTTCATGGGGAAAAGGTAGAAGTCAGAAGTTAGAAGTTAGGAGTTAGAAGGGCAATGAAGAATCCTCAAGGTTCCTAACATCGTTTTCGTCTGGGGGATTCTTCAGTTGCAAGCTCCTTCAGAATGACGCACTTTTTCTTCTAACTTCTGACTTCCGACTCCTAACTCCTGACTTCTAATTCTCCTCACAAATGCGGCGCATCGTCCTGCCTGCCCAAACGGCCTTCGCGGGCACGTTCGATGAAATCCAGCAATTCATCGAGCGAGGGGCTCGACGGGATGGTGGCACGAATTTGCTCGATGGCCTGCGTGGTATTCAGGCCGGAACGATACAGCAATTTGAACGCGTTATTGATTTCGGTGCGATTTTCCGCGCTGATGTTGTTGCGCCGCAAACCGCGCGTGTTCAAACCGTGAATCTTGGCCGGGCGGCCATCGCACATGCAAAACGGCGGCACATCCTGCACCACTTTGGAGACTCCGCCCACCATCGCCATGCGCCCGATGTGCACGAATTGATGCACGCCCACAAAGCCGCCGATCACGGTGTCATCTTCCACCGTGACGTGGCCGGAAATACCGGTGGAATTGGAAATTAAATTATTGCTGCCAATTTTGCAATTGTGTCCCACATGCACATACGCCATCAGCATATTGCCATCGCCGATTTCTGTGGCTTCGCCTTCGCCGGTGGCGCGGTGGATAGAGACCATTTCGCGCAACACATTATTATCGCCGATGCGCACATAACTTTCTTCGCCGGCAAACTTCTTATCCTGCGGTTCGTGCCCCAAAATTGAATTGGACATAATGCGGCAATTACGCCCGATGGAAGTGCCTTCCTTAACGGTGACATGTGATTCCAGAATAGTGCCGGCGCCAACACTGGTGCCTTTTTCCACCACACAGAAAGGACCAATCCACACCGGATGCTCCAGTTCCGCCTGCGGGTCGACCAGGGCAGAAGGGTGAATGAAGGTTTCCGTGATATTGTCGCGCGGCACAGTGACCGGTTCACCAATACCGTTGGCACTGGTAAGAGCGGCTTTACGCACCATAGATGCCGATTCTTCTTCCGCCGTCATGAAGGTATATTCGGCTTCCACCGCAGCTTCGCCATCAACGCGGCACACTACATTGACTTTGCACAGAGCGCCACGCAACACCACCAGCTCGGCTTCGGTCACCAACTGATCGCCCGGCTGCACCGGACGGCGGAAACGAGCGCGTTCAATGGCGGCAAAATAGCTGAGCGCCCCCGGCGTGTTGCGCGAAACCAGCGTGAGCAAACCCGCCACCTGCGCCATCGACTCCAGAATCAATACGCCCGGCATGACCGGCTGACCGGGAAAATGTCCCTGGAAAAATTCCTCATTGGCCGTCACATTTTTAATGCCGACACAGCGCTTTCCGGGCTCCAGTTCCACAATGCGATCCACCAGCAAAAAGGGATACCGGTGAGGCAATATTTTGCAAATGGCGTTGTAATCCAGAGGAAGTTCCAGAGGGGGATGAGGCACCTTTGGCAACTGAATCTTGCTCCGTTTACCCAAGTTCGAATGATTCGTCTGCACCGCTGTTTCTTCTGTCACAATAATTATCCGTAGCTTTAAAGTATCACTCAATTGTACCGAGTTTTTGGCCCGGCGTCAAAAAAATGCGACACCAGAACAATCCGATTTTAATGCTAAAAGTACTTTTAAGCGATCCCAAACTCCCTCGCTAATAGCTCATAAGATCGTTTCCGTGCTTCATGATCGTGAATCAGTGACGTAATCATAATTTCCTCCGCGCCCGCCAGCGTTGCCAATTCCTCAAGTTGCGCGCGGACCGTCGCCGGTGATCCCACAAACATCCGCCCTTTGGTATTATTCAAAAAATCCCGCTCGATATCGCTATACGGATATTTCTTGGCACCTTCCACCGACGGCAACGGTTCATGGAATCTGCCGCTTTGAAAACGCAGCCACACCAAATTCGCCGGCATGGCTAATTCCTGCGCGGCTTCATCGGTTTCGGCGCACACCACCGAAACCGCCAGAATAGCACGCGGCGCGCTTTCGTATTCGGACGGCTGAAAGTTATCGCGATAAAACTGCAACGCCGCCGCGGCCATTGGCTGATTGATATGATGCGCAAAGGCAAATCCCATCCCCAGCTGCGCCGCTAATCGCGCGCTGAAATCACTGGATCCCAAAAGCCAGATCGGCGGCATCGCCACATCCAGCGGCATGGCGCGCACGCTGCGTCCGGCCTGCGGTTCGTCTTTCAAAAAGGCGATTAGCTCTTCTAATTGCTGCGGAAAATTCGCCGCATTACGCGATTCCCGCAGCGCCGCCGCCGTGCGCGGATCGGTGCCCGGCGCGCGTCC
>Ga0182738_1000626_pt1 | contig 47139 bp, 42 predicted proteins | sample eDN5th30CBELigMG_FD_128876 | JGI IMG/M metagenome (GOLD analysis project Ga0182738, IMG submission 128876) | Enriched Miracle-Growth compost microbial communities from Emeryville, California, USA - eDNA 5th pass 30_C BE-Lig MG (version 2)... ... | reverse complement strand
TCTCACTTCGACCGAAGGACGGATCCCGCGCAGCCAGTGGTGGGCGGGCGCCGTCGTGCTGATCGTCATCGGCGTGGTGCTGGGGATGCTCATCGTCTGGCTGTTCGGCCCGACGACGATCGGGCTCCTCGCGACCCTGGTGCTTCAGGTGGTGCTCCTCTACCCGTCCTATGCGATCTCGGCGAAGCGGTTCCAGGACCGCAACAAGCCCGCCGGACTCGCCCTGATCGGCATCGGCCTCGGGATCCTCCAGACGGTCGCGCGCCTCACCGGCCTCAGCAATCCGTTCCAGCCGACCGCGGTGGACTGGATCCTCAACATCCTCCTCCTGATCGTCGGCATCTGGTACCTGATCGAGCTCGGCTGCCTGCGCGGCACGGTCGGGCCGAACGACTACGGGCCGGACCCGCTCGAGGGCCGCTGAGTTCGCCGCCATGCCTCCGCCCGATCCGATCGACATCCTCAGCCGGCTCATCGCGTTCCCCTCGGTGACGCCGGACGACGCCGGCACCCTCGGCTACCTCGAAGGCCTGCTCGGGGAGGCCGGCTGGCGGACCGAGCGGGTGACGTTCTCGGCTCCCGGCACCCCGGATGTCGCCAACCTCGTCGCCACCGGGGGCAGCGGCGGCCCACACCTTGCGTTCGGCGGCCATGTCGACGTCGTGCCGCCGGGCGACGCCGCCCGCTGGCGGGTGCCGCCGTTCTCGGGCGCCGTCTCCGAGGGCTATGTCCACGGCCGGGGCGCGGTCGACATGAAGGGCGGCATCGCCGCCTTCGTCGCCGCCGCGCTGCCGTTCCTCGCCGGCCGTCGCGCCGGGTCGGGGACGGTGACGCTGCTCGTCACCGCGGACGAGGAGGGGCCCGCGGTGAACGGCACCGTCAAGCTCCTCGACCATGCGCTGAAGAAGGGGATGCGGTTCGATGCCGCGATCGTCGGCGAACCGACCTCGCGGGCCCGGCTCGGCGACATGGTGAAGATCGGGCGCCGGGGCAGCCTGTCGATGACGCTCCGCGTCGCCGGCCGGCAGGGCCACGTCGCCTATCCGCACCTTGCAGACAACCCGGTGCCGAAGCTCGTGCGGCTCCTCCACCGGCTCGCCGCCCTGCGCCTCGACGAGGGCAGCGCCGACTTCCAGCCCTCGAACCTCGAGGTGACCAGCGTCGACGTCGGCAATCCCGCCTCCAACGTCATCCCGGCGGAGGCGCGCGCCCGCTTCAATATCCGCTTCAACGACCGCTGGTCCTCGGACAGCCTCCTCGCGTTCCTCCGGGCCGAGCTCGACGCCGTGGCGGAGGGCGCCCCATACGAGCTCGGCATCGCCCACCGGAGCGAGTGGTTCCTCACCCGGTCGGACGCTCTGGTCGCGCCGCTGGCCGAATCCATCCGCGAGATCACCGGCATCGCGCCCGAGCTCTCGACGAGCGGGGGCACGTCCGACGCGCGCTTCTTCCGGGACGTGTGCCCGGTGGTCGAGTTCGGGCTGGTGGGCGACACCATGCACCAGGTCGACGAGCGCGCCCCGGTCGCCGACGTCGCGGCGCTGACCCGCATCTACGGCGCGTTCCTCGCGCGCTTCTTCGCGTAGGCGCGAATGCCCACGTCCGAGGAGATCGCCCGCTCCCTCGCCGCCGCCTGGGACCTGTTCCTCGACCGGGCCGGTGCCGTGCGCCGCTTCGACGCCAGCGTCGAGGGTTTCTGGCGCTCCTTCGCGGCCGTGATCCTGGTGGCGCCGTCCTATGCCTTCGCGGTGCTGGCCGACGCCCGGATGGCCGCCGGGATGGACCCCGCGGCGCCGGTCGAGGGCGGTGCCCTCATGGTGGTCCACAATGCGGTCGGCCTCCTCCTCGACTGGGTGGCGCTGCCGCTGATCCTTGCGCTCCTCGCCCGCCCGCTCGGCATATCCCGGCACTATGCCGAGTTCATCGTCGCGCGGAACTGGTGCGCCGTCATCGCCGCGGTGCCGTTCGGCCTGATCGGCGCCCTCATGCTGGTCGGCGTCATCGACGACGAGTTCGGCAGCATCCTCATGTTCGCGGCGCTGGTCGTCGTCCTCCGCTACAACTACATCATCGCCCGCCGGGCCCTCGATGCCGGAGCCGGCTTCGCGCTGGGGATCGTCGTCCTCGACTTCGCCGTCAGCCTGACGCTTGCGCTAGCCGTCGACGCGGTCTTCGCGCCTCAGTAGTCGACGGCGACGAGATAGAGGCCGTCCGGCGGGGCCACCGGGCCGGAGCGGGTGCGGTCGCGCGCGGCGAGCGCCGCCGCCACCTCGCCGGCCGGCCAGCGTCCTTCGCCGACCTTCTTGAGCGCCCCCACCATCGACCGGACCTGGTTGTGGAGGAACGACCGGGCGCTGGCGCGCACCGCGATCTCCGCCCCCTCCCGGGAGACGTCGAGGCGGTCGAGCGTCTTCACCGGCGACCGCGCCTGGCATTCGGACGCGCGGAAGGTCGTGAAGTCGTGACGGCCGACGAGGCCCTGCGCCGCGGCGTGCATGGCGTCGGCGTCGAGCGGCGCGGGCACGTGCCAGACCCGGCCGGCGTCGAGCACCGGCGGGGGGCGCCGGTCGAGGATGCGGTAGAGGTAGTGCCGCTTCACCGCCGAGAAGCGCGCGTCGAAGTCAGGCGCCGCGGCCTCGGAGGAGAGGATCGCGACCGGCGCGGGCCGGAGGTGGGCGTTGACCGCGTCGCGCACGGTATCGGCCGGCCAGTCCCGGCCGAGATCGATATGCGCGACCTGGCCGAGCGCATGCACGCCGGCGTCGGTGCGCCCGGCGCCCTTCACCACGACCGTTTCGCCCGAGAAACGCCGGATGGCCTCCTCGATCGCCTGCTGCACCGACGGGCCGTTGGCCTGCCGCTGCCAGCCGACGAAGGGACCGCCGTCATACTCGATGATGAGCTTGTAGCGGGGCACGGCCGCGCTCCCTCAGGCGAGCGAGACCGGCATCTGCCGGACGCCGGCGAGGAAGGCCTCGGCCTTGACCGGCTGCTTGCCGGCGCGCTGCACCTCCGTAAGCCGGATGGCGCCGGTGCCGCAGGCGACGGCGAGCCCGCCGTCGAGCACCGTGCCCGGTATGCCGCTCCCTTCGGCGCGGGTCGAGCGCAGCACCTTGATGCGTTCGGCGCCCTTGCCGAAATCCGCCTCGAACCAGGCGCCGGGGAAGGGCGACAGGCCGCGGATATGGTTGTGGACGAGGTCAGCGGGCAGCGACCAGTCGATCCGGGCTTCTGCCTTGTCGATCTTCTTCGCGTAGGTCGCGCCTTCGGCGGACTGGGGCGTGAAGGAGAGGCCGCCGCGGGAGAGCGCCGCGAGGGCCCGGGCCATGAGGTCGGCGCCGAGGAGGGCGAGCCGCTCGGACAATTCGCCTGCGGTGACGTCGGGGCCGATCGCCACCCGCTCGGCCATCGCCACCGGGCCGGTGTCGAGCCCTTCCTCCATCCGCATGACCTCGACGCCGGTCTCGGCGTCGCCGGCCATGATCGCCCGCGCGACGGGCGCCGCGCCGCGCCAGCGCGGCAGGAGCGAGGCGTGGAGGTTCAGGCAACCCGCCGCCGGGACGTCGAGGACGTCGCGCGGCAGCAGCAGGCCGTAGGCGACCACCACGGCGACGTCGGGTTCGAGCGCGGCGAGGCGGGCCGTCTCGTCGGCGTTGCGGAGCGTGCGCGGCGTGTGGACGGGAATGCCGAAGCGATCGGCGGCGACATGAACCGGCGACTTCCGCTCGGCCATGCCGCGCCCCGCGGGGCGCGGCGGCTGGCTGTAGGCGGCAACCACCTCGTGGCCCTGGCCCAGGATCTCGGTGAGGGTCGGCACGGCGAAGTCCGGCGTGCCGAAGAAGGCGATGCGAAAGGTCATGGCGCGGGGATAGCGGTGCGCCCGCGCCCCCGCAAGGGCGGTCCTTCCTGCGTCCTTGCCGGAGCAGGAGGACCGGCGGCTCGCGCTAGCAGCGTTCCCTGTAGATCTTGCCCTTGTACTTGTACTTGCACCAGCCGTTGGACGATTCGACCAGGATCGCGCCAGCCAGCGCGCCGACCGCGCCGCCGACCAGCGCTCCGCCGAAGCTGTCGGTCGCGAGGCCGCCGATCGCCGCGCCCGTCGCGCCGCCGACCAGCGCACCCTGCCCGGTGGTGCAGGCGCTCAGCGCCATCCCGCAAGCGGCGACCGCCGCAATGACTGTCATTCTCATGATGTTTGACTCCCCGTGAAACTGGGCGTCGCCGACCGCGACTGCCGGGCATCCTGCCCTACGGGCTGGAAATGCGGAAGGGCCGCGATTGTTCCCTGTGGCGGAGGTCACACCCTCAGAGCGGTGCCTGCCGGGCCTGCTTGGCGAAGCGCCGGATCACCATGTCGCGCTTGAGCTTCGAGAGGTAGTCGATGAACAGCTTGCCGTCGAGGTGGTCGACCTCGTGCTGCACGCAGGTGGCGAGGACGCCCTTGGCATCGATCTCGCGCTGCTTCCCGTCGCGGTCGAGGAACCGGACCCGGAGCTCCGCCGGGCGCTCGACTTCGGCGTAGTATTCGGGAATCGAGAGGCAGCCTTCCTCGCGCACCGACATCGCCTCGGAGCGGCTGAGGATCTCGGGATTGACCATCACGATCGGATCGCGCGAGGCGGTCTCGTCCTCGCGCTGCGCCACGTCGAGGACGATCATCCGCCGCGGCACCCCGACCTGGATCGCCGCAAGGCCGATCCCGGGGGCGGCGTACATCGTCTCGAGCATCCGGTCGGCGAAACGGCGCAGGTCGTCGTCGACCCGTTCGATCGGATCGCTGACGAGCCTGAGTTTCCGGTCGGGAAGCTTTATGATGTCGAGCGGTGCCACGCGCCTCAGATATGAAAGCGGCGCAGCGCGGTCAACAGTCTCGGTCGTTCCATGAAGAAGAAGCGCAAGGCACTCGTCGCGAAGCCGCCGCGGAACCCGCATGCGCGGGTGCTGGGGCGCGGCCTCTTCAAGCCCAAGGTGGTGAAAGACCTCGACGCCTATGCCCGCCGCCCCCGCCACCGGAAGCCCATCAAGACCGGAATCGACGGCGAGGACTAGACAGGCCGTTCATAGTTTGTTCTAGTCTCCGCCCGAATCGGGGACGTGGGCGCATGGACGGAATGATCGAGGTCGGCGGCAGGGTCTTCACCTACGGCGAGGCTGGGCTGGCGGTGGCGGCGCTCGCCGCGGTCGCGCTGGTGGTGCTGCTCCTGGTGGCGTGGCGCCGGGCCCTCGCGCGCTCGGGGCGGGGCGGGGTGCTCGAGGCGCAGTTCGCCGAGCTGGTGCGCGCCCAGAGCGAGATGCAGGGCCGGATGCAGACCATCGCCGAGGTCTTCGGCTCGCGCCAATCGGACCTCGTGCGTGGCCTCAACGAGCGGATGGACGGGCTCGGGCACAAGCTCGGCCAGTCGCTGACCGACAACACGCGCCGCACCCACGACGACCTCACCCGGCTCGCCGAGCGGCTGGCGGTGATCGACACGGCGCAGCAGAACATCACCTCGCTGTCGAGCCAGGTGGTCGAGCTCCAGAAGGTGCTGTCCAACAAGCAGACCCGCGGTGCCTTCGGCGAAGGCCGCATGCAGGCGATCATCCAGGACGGGCTGCCGTCCGGCGGCTACCGGTTCCAGGCCTCGCTCTCCAACGGCAACCGGCCCGACTGCCTGATCCTCTTCCCCAACGATGCGCCCGCCCTCGTCATCGACGCCAAGTTCCCGCTCGAGGCGTGGAACGCGATCCGCGCCGCGGAGACGCCGGAAGCGGTCAAGCAGGCGGAGACCGCGTTCCGCCGGGACACGATGAAGCACGTGCAGGACATCGCGGCGCGCTACCAGATCGTCGGCGAGACCCACGACACGGCGTTCATGTTCGTGCCGTCCGAATCGATCTTCGCCGACATCCACGAGCGCTTCGAGGACATCATCCAGCGCGCGCATCGCGCGCGGGTGGTGATCGTCTCCCCCTCGCTCCTCATGCTGTCGGTGCAGGTGGTGATGTCGCTCCTCCGGGACGTGCGGATGCGCGAGCAGGCCCACGTCATCCAGCAGGAGGTGGTTAAGCTCCTCGACGACGTGCGGCGGCTGGACGAGCGGGTCCAGAAGCTGCGCACCCACTTCGCCCAGGCCAGCAAGGACATCGACGACATCGCCATCTCGGCGGGCAAGATCACCCGGAAGGGCGGGGAGATCGTCGCGGTCGAGATGGAGGAGGAGGCCGGGCCGCGCCAGAAGCGGCCGGCGCCGGCCAACAGCGACGGCCCGCCGGAGCTGCCCTTTCAGCGCTACGGGGCGTAGCGGCGGCGGGAATCGCCGGCGCCGCCGCGGCGCGCTCCCCCCGCGTCAGTAGCCGCGGCCGCCCTTGAGGAACTCGGTCTCCTCGGGGGTCGATTCGCGGCCGAGCACGGCGTTGCGGTGAGGGAAGCGGCCGAACATCCGGATGATGTCCCGGTGCTTGGTGGCGAAGTCGAGGACCCGCCGGCGGTCCTCGGTCCACTCGGCCGGCGCCTCCATGGTCATCCGGGCGAAGAGGTAGACCGAATGATCCTGGTCGGCGATCGCCTCGCTGTGCTCGAGGGGAAGGCACACGAACACCTGCTCGTGGAGCCAGAAGCGCTCGAGCCCGCCGCCGATCAGCCGCCCGGCGATGGCGCGGGCGGTCTCGTCGTAGGCGTAGGCCTGGCCGGTGGTGCGGTGGATGTTGCGCGGGAACTGGTCGAGGAGGACGATCAGGCCGACCTGCTCCTCGCGCGAGAGGGCGTCGAGGTCCCAGGCGACGGCGGCGGCCCGGTCGATATATGCGCCGTAGGCGTCGCGGATATGGGCGTCGGTTTCGTCCGACTGCAGGAACCAGATCCCGGCCTTTCCCGGGTTCATCGCGGCGGGGGCGGCGATGTCGCCGAACCAGTAGCGGTGGATATCGCGGAGGACCGGGCGGAGGGCGGTCTGTTCGGGTGAAGGCATGGCGGCACCTCGTGCGGGATGGCGGGACCTCCTTTCTACGGCACCGGCGTTCCCGCTCAAGGGCGGAGGCGCCGCTCGGCCAGCGTCCCGGCGAGGAAGGCGCCGAGCGCGAGGGCCATGAAGACCGGGATCATGAGAAGGGCGGAGGCGAGGCCCGTCCGGTCGGCGATGGTGCCGAGGAGCGGCGGCCCGAGCATGATGGCGAGGCCCGAGGCGATCATCACCCGCGCCGAGCCCCGCTGCGCCGCGGCGCCCGCCGCGCCGATCGCGAAGGTGAAGGAGAGCGGGAAGAGGAGGGCAATGCCGAGGCCGAGGACGAAGAGCCCGGCGACCGCGAGCGCCGGCTCGCCGGAGCCGCGGTACACCGCGAACCCGAGGAACACCGTTGCCGCGGCGCCGAGGAAGAGGTGGCGGCCGGCGCAGAGCCGGAGGAGGCCCGGGGTCGCGCCGCGGCCGACGAGCATGCCGACGAACACGGCCGAGGCGGCCATGGCGGCGGTTCCGGGGTCGAGCCCGAGCTCGGTCTCGAAATAGGCCGGCGCCCACAGGATCGCCGCGAACTCGACGGCGACGCCGAAGCCGAGCACGGCCCAGTAGCACCAGTAGGCCGCGGGAAGCCGCGCCGTCCCGGTGCGGGGGCCGAGCGGTCCTTCCGGGATCGCCACCCGCCGGAACGCGGCGAGGATGACGAGCGCGGCGGCGACGCCGGCGACCAGCGCGATCCGCCAGCCGAGGCCGAGCCACACGCAGAGGCCGGTGATCAGCGGCGCCGCGGTCGAGAACAGGCAGGCCATCGCGTTCGCCTCGGCGATGGCGATGTCGCGCCACCGGCCCTGGAAATCGGCGAGGACCGCCTGCACGATGACCGGCACGAAGGCGCCGATGACGCCGAACAGGAAGCAGGCGCCGATGCTGACCGTCGCGACCGGGGCGAGCGCCAGCGCGACCAGCGCCGCGGCCGAGCCGAGCATGGCGGCGACCAGCGTCCGTCGCCGGCCGAAGGCGCCGACGATGCGCTCGCCGAAGCAGCCGACGAGGATCACGCCGAGGGCGATGGCGCTGGTGTGGAGGCTGACGTCGCGATAGCTGAGCGACAGCTCCTCGCGGAGAAAGGGAAGGATGTTGCCCTGGAGGCTGACCACGTAGGCGTAGTAGCCGAGCAGCAGGTAAGCATACCACGCAACCGCGTCCCGTCCCGCAGGACGGAGTACGGCACCCGAGGCGACGGACATGGAACGGACCGAAAGGCAGGAGAGACGTCAGCCGCATGCTCTACGACCCGCCGCCGCGGTTCGGCAAGGCCCCGGCCGCGGTGGCACGGATCAAATTTCATGACCGTGCTGAAACCGCCATCCCCTGTCCGAACGTTCGTACCGGGAACCCGCTGCTGCGGGCGCCGGCTTCCCGCCCTACATGAGCGCACATGCACGCCTTCGCCGCCCTCCTCGACCGCCTGGTGCTCACCCCGCAGCGCAGCGTCAAGCTGCGGCTCCTGACCGACTATTTCCGCGTCGTGCCCGACCCGGACCGGGGCTACGCGCTCGCGGCGCTGACCGGCGGCCTCCGGATCCCCAGCGTCAAGCCGGCGATGCTGCGCGCGATGGCGGCCGCGCGGATGGACGAGGTCCTCTTCGCCTATTCCTACGACTATGTCGGCGACCTTGCCGAGACGATCTCGCTGGTCTGGGCGCCGAAGGCAGGCTCACCCGCGGCGCCCGGACCCGGGGGCGAGCCGTCCCGCGGAGCGGTGCCCCAGGGCGAGCTCCCGATCGGGGAAGGCGAGGGAACGGAGCCGCCTTCCGGCGACCCCGGCGCCGCGCTCCGGCTCGCCACCGTGGTTGAGCGCCTCCGCGCCGCGTCCCGCGCGGAGGGGCCGCGGCTGGTCGAGGCCTGGCTCGACCAGCTCGACGCGAGCGGGCGCTACGCGCTGATCAAGCTCGTCGCCGGCGGCCTCCGGATCGGGGTGTCGGCGCGTCTCGCCAAGCATGCCCTCGCGCTACTCGGCGGGCGCGAAGTCAACGAGATCGAGGAGGTCTGGCCCGGCCTCGAGCCGCCGTACGGGTCGCTGTTCGCCTGGCTCGAGGGACGGGGAGGGCCGCCGGCATCCGGCATCGTCGCCCCGTTCCGCCCGGTGATGCTGTCGCATGCCCTGTCGGACGGCGAACTGGCGCTGATCCGGCCCGAGGACTACGCGGCGGAGTGGAAGTGGGACGGCATCCGGGTCCAGGCGGTTCGGGAGACCGGGGTCGCCCGGCTCTACACCCGGACCGGGGACGACATCTCGCGGACCTTCCCCGATCTCGTCGCCGCGCTCGATTTCGAGGGGGCGGTCGACGGCGAGCTCCTGGTGGGCTTCGAGGAGGGCGGCGGCATCGTGCCCCGCTCCTTCTCCGATCTCCAGCAGCGCCTCAACCGGAAGGCGGTGTCGGCCAGGCTGATGGAGAGCCATCCCGCGGTGATGCGCGCCTATGACTGCCTGGTCGACGGCACCGAGGACATCCGGGCGCTGCCGTTCCGCGCCCGGCGCGCGCGCCTCGAGGCGCTGGTCGCCGGCTCGCGATCCCGCCGCCTCGACCTCTCGCCGCTGGTCCCGTTCGCCGACGGGGCGGCGCTTCGGGCGCTCCGCGCGGCGCCGCCGGCGCCGGTGATCGAGGGCCTCATGCTGAAGCGCTGGGATTCGGGCTACGAGCCGGGGCGCCCCAAGGGGCCGTGGTTCAAGTGGAAGCGCGATCCGCACACGGTCGATGCCGTCCTCATGTATGCCCAGCGCGGCCATGGGAAACGCTCGTCCTACTATTCGGACTACACCTTCGGCGTATGGCAGGAGGGCGAGGCGGGCGACGAGCTGGTGCCGGTGGGCAAGGCCTATTTCGGCTTCACCGACGAGGAGCTCGCGGCGATCGACCGGTTCGTGCGCAACAACACCGTCAACCGGTTCGGGCCGGTGCGCGAGGTCGTGCACGAGCCCGGGGAGGGCCTGGTGCTGGAGGTCGCCTTCGAGGGACTCCAGCGCTCGGCGCGGCACCGGTCGGGCATCGCGATGCGCTTTCCCCGGATCGCGCGCCTCCGCTGGGACAAGCCGCCAGCGGAAGCGGACCGGCTGGAGACGCTCGCGGCGCTCCTCCGCGACTGACCCTTTCCAAGCCTCGTCGCGATTTCCTATATGTGGCCAAGGGTGCACGGAGACCGACATGGGTGACAGCAGCCTGACACGCTTTCTCGGCGGCTCGCCGGGCCGGATCGCGATCCAGCTCGTCGCGATGTCGTTCATCGTCGGCGTGATCCTCAGCGTGCTGGGCGTCTCGCCCTACGATATCGTCGCCGGGCTCGAGCGCCTGATCACGCGCATCTACAACATGGGCTTCGACACCATCGAGTGGGTGTTCCGCTACTTCCTGCTCGGCGCGGTGGTGGTGGTGCCGATCTGGCTGGTGATGCGCGTCCTCAGGATGGGACGCCGCCCGCAGCAGTAGCGGCCGGGGTCGCCGCGCCGGCGTGCTACAAGCGGGCCCGCGATTCCCTCCGGTTTCCTGTCCGTGGCCGCCGACCCCGAGATCCGCCCCTTCGACGTGACCCACCGCGACGTGCTCGCGATCGCCGTGCCGATGACGCTCGCCTACATGTCCACGCCGGTGGTCGGGGTGGTCAATCTCGGCGCCGTCGGGCAGGTCGGCGACCCGGCCATCGTCGGCGGCGTCGCGGTCGGGGCGGTGATCTTCAGCTTCGTCTTCTCGACCTTCAATTTCCTCCGCGCCGGGACAACCGGGCTGGTGGCGCAGGCGACCGGCCGCGGCGACGCGGCGGAGGCCGCGGCCTGGCTCGCCCGTGCGCTCCTCCTCTCCCTCGCCATCGGCGTCGTGGTCGTGCTGCTGCGCGAGCCCATCGCGACCATCACCCTTCGCCTCATCGGCGGCAGCGACGCGGTGCAGGCCGCGACCCGGGACTACTGGCGGATCCGGGCGCTGGCGACGCCGTTCGCGCTCGCCAACTACGTCGTGCTGGGCTGGCTGATCGGCCTCGGCCGGGCAGGCCTGGGGCTCGCGCTCCAGATCATGCTCAACGGGATCAACATCGTTCTCAGCCTCGTCCTGGTCCTCGGATTCGGGCTGGGCGTCGCGGGCGTCGGCTGGGCGAGCTTCGCCGCCGAGGCCGGGACCGCGCTCGCCGGCGCCGTGGTCGTCGTCCGGCTCACCGGCGGCAGGAACTGGCCGCGTCTCGCCCATGTCGTCGAGCGGGCCGGCTTCCGGCGGATGATCGCGGTCAACCGCGACATCATGATCCGATCCTTCGCGCTTCTCTTCGCGTTCGGGTTCTTCACCGCCCAGAGCGCCCGGGGCGGTGACGTGACGCTCGCCGCCAACGAGATCCTCCTCAACTTCGTCGCCCTCGCCGCCTTCTTCCTCGACGGGCTCGCCGCGGCGGCCGAGCAGTTCGCCGGCCGGGCGGTGGGCGCGGGCTACCGGCCGGCGTTCGAGCGTTCGCTCCGGCTGGTGATCGGCTGGGGCTTCGCGGTTGCGGCGGTGACGAGCCTCGTCCTTTTCGCGACGGGTCCGTGGCTGATCGATCTCATGACGACCAGCCCCGAAGTGCGGGAGACCGCGCGGCGCTTCCTGCCGTTCGCCGCGCTGGTGCCGCTCGCCGGCACGCTCGCCTACCAGATGGACGGGGTGTTCATCGGCGCGACCTGGTCGGCCGAGATGCGGAACATGATGCTGGTGTCGCTGGTCGCCTACCTCGCCGCCTGGGCGCTCCTGGCGCCGCCGCTCGGCATCACGGGCCTGTGGATCGCCCTGCTCGTCCTCGTCGGGGTCCGCGGCCTGACGCTGCTTTGGATGACCCGCCGCAAGGCCGACGCCGTGTTCCCGGAGGGCCGCTGACGGGCGCCCTACGCCCCCGCCGCGCGGAACGCCTCGGGGTCCGCGCCGACCGCCTCGGCGACGGTCGCGAAGCCTCGGCGGGCGAGCCGCCCCGGAAGCGCTTCGAGGATGCGGCCGGGAAGCGTCGGTCCGCGATAGATGAGCCCGGTATAGACCTGCACGAGATCGGCGCCGGCAAGGATCTTCGTGAAGGCGGTCTCGGGCGAATCGACCCCGCCGACACCGACCAGCGCCAGGTCCGGCCCGGCGAGCGCGCGGACCCTGGCGAGCATGGCGGTCGAGGCGGCGAACAGCGGCCGCCCCGAGAGGCCCCCGGCTTCCCGCGCGTGGCGGTGGCCGGCGACGCCGGCCCGCGCCACGGTGGTGTTGCTCACGATCAGGCCCTCGATCCCGGCGTCGCGGACGGTGCGGACGATGACCGCGAGCGCGCCGTCGTCGAGGTCGGGGGCGATCTTGACGAGGAGGGGCACGCGGCGCGCGGCCGCGTCGCGGGCCTCCGTCGCGGCACGGAGGAGGGTGGCGAGGTCCTTCGCCTCCTGGAGGTCCCGCAGCCCCGGCGTGTTGGGGGAGGAGATGTTGATCGCGATGTAGTCGGCGACGTCGGCGAAGCGTGCGACGCCGAGGGCGTAGTCGGCGATGCGGTCGGCGCTGTCCTTGTTGGCCCCGACATTGACGCCGACGATGCCGCGCCGCGGCCGGCGCGCGAGGCGGGCATGGACCGTGTCGTGGCCCTCGCTGTTGAAGCCGAAGCGGTTGATCAGCGCGGCGTGCTCCGGCAGGCGGAAGAGCCGCGGAGCGGGATTGCCCGGCTGCGGCCGGGGCGTCACCGTCCCGATCTCGACGAATCCGAAGCCGAGGCCGAGCAGCCCGTCCGGCACCGTGCCGTGCTTGTCGAAGCCGGCGGCCATGCCGAGCGGGTTGGGGAAGTCGAGGCCGAGCAGCCGGCGGCGGAGGCTCGCCGCGGCTGGAGGAGGCCGGGGCATCAGGCCCGTGCCGAGGGCGTGGAGCGCGAGGCGGTGCGCGCGTTCGGGGTCGAGGCCGAACAGGAATGGCCGCGCGAGGGGCCAGAGGTCGGTCACGGCACCTCGTCCGGGAAGCGGTGCAGCCCGTCGTCGCCGAGCGGCAGCGGCCGCACCCACAGGACCGCGGCCAGCGGCAGCGGCGCATAGAGATGCGGGAAGAGCTGCCCGCCGCGCGACGGCTCGTGGCGGAGGTCGCCGCCGAGGCGGGCGCCGTCGATCGCGGCGAGGACGAGATCGTCCATCCCGGCGAAATGCCGCCGCGCCGTCTCGCGGACCTGGGCCGCGGTCGAGAAGTGGATGTAGCCGTCGGCGAGGTCGACCGGGGCACCGGTGAAGACGCCGTCCGCCTCGGCCTCGCGCCAGAGCGCCCGGGGGGCGATCTTGTAGATGATGGTCATGGCATGGCCCGCATGTCGCGCCGCGACCCTATGGGCTGGCGCGCCGCCCGACAAGGTGCGCGTCCGGCATTCAGGGCTTGCCCTCGCCACCGCCCGTTCCAGGCGGGCGCGGGGACGCGCGGCGTCGGGACGGCCGCGTGCGGGCTATACCCCGCGCCGCAGCCGGCGTGCCTTCATCGCTTCGTGGGCCTCGGGCGTGCCGTCGTGGAACGATCCGAACCAGCGGTCGAGCGGCACCATGCCGTCGGAATAGTTCACCTCGAAGTACTTATGATGGAGGTAGTGGGCGTAGTAGGACGTGTCCATGCTCTTCTCCTCGCCCGTCGCCACCCGGTCGAAGCCGGTGTGGCCCTGCGCCGGCGCGACGCCGAGCCGCGAGGCGAGGTTGATCATGTGGATCGGGTGCGAGGGGATGAGGAAGAAGAGGAGGATCGTCGAGAAGTAGACGACGTGCTCGATCGGGTGCATCGAGAGGCCCGACCACGGCCCGGGATTGATGTTGCGGTGGTGGAGGGCGTGCGCCCCCCGGTAGAGCGGCGGCCAGTGCATGAGCCGGTGGGCGAAGTAGAAGCCGACCTCGTGGATGAACGGCACCAGGAAGAACACGGCGACGAACCACACCGGATGCTCGGCGAAGGTGATGAAGGGGGCGATGTCGTTAGCGTAGGCCCAGAGCAGCAGCACCTCGTAGGCCGTCCAGATCGGCACGCCGCTGGCGAGCGTGTGGAACATGTTGTCGTAGGTCTGGCTGCCGAAGGCGAAGGCCGTGGATTTCTCCTTCGGCCATTGCCGGTTGTACTTGAACCGCGTGCCCTGCTTCCGCCAGACGTAGAGCCACAGGTGCCAGGCGCCGTAGACGGCGATCGCGAGGCCGAGGTTGCGGATGAGGATCAGCGCGACCCAGCCGAGCGAGAACGTCTTCATCGTCTCGAGCGAGGGCGTGAGGAACATCCAGATCAGGATTGCCGCGACCGCGTAGAGCGCGTTCCACGGCAGGAAGTACCCCGGGAACCCGAAGAACCACTTCGCCAGCGCCCTGGGGTCCGGCGGCCAGTCGAAGACGGGGCCGTAGCTCACGGGCTTGTTCGGAACCCAGTTGCCGCGGGAATCCTCCCGGCCGTAGAGCGTGTCGTCCGTCATCGTCGTCCTCCGTCCCGCCGCGGCCCGAGGCGGATGCCGGCGGCAAGTGCCCGCAAGTCTAGCATCTCCCGCCGCTCACCCAAGAGGCGGTCGGGGAAAAGCGGCGCGACGGCCCGCGCCGTGCCTCGAGGCGCGAGGTCGGCCTTGCGCTTCGCCCCGGGACGGGGTCTGCCTGGGGCGGATCGTGCCGACCCATTCACGCCCGCAGGAACCCGATGAGAGAGGAAGAATCCGTGACCCAGTCCCTTTCCGAGCTCGCCAAGACCGCGATCGCCGATCTCGGCGGCGTCGTGGCCAAGATCCCCGATGATGCCGCCGACGACTTCATCGAGGCGATCCTCGCGGCCAACCGCATCTGCCTCTACGGGGCCGGCCGCGAGGGGCTCGCGCTGCGCGGCTTCGCGATGCGCCTCTTCCACATGGGCCTCGACGCCCATGTCGTCGCCGACATGACGACGCCTCCCGTCGGCCCGGGCGACCTGCTCGTCGTGACGGCGGGGCAGGGCTGGCTTCCCACTGCCGAGACGTTCATGAAGATCGCGCGGGAGGCCGGCGCGCGCTCGGCGATCGTCACCGCGCAGCCCAAGGGGCGCGCCGCGAAGAAGGCGGACGTGCGGCTCGTCATCCCGGCGCAGACGCTCGCCAACGATCGCGGGGCCGGGGCCTCGGTCCTGCCGATGGGCTCGCTCTTCGAGATTGCCGAGGCGATCGTGCTCGAGCTCGTCATCCTCAAGCTCCGCGACCGGGTGGGAGAGACCGCGGACTCGATGCGGGCCCGGCACACCAATCTCGAATAGGCGCGGTCCGGCGGGTCAGCTTTCCCCGCCGCCGAGCCGGCCCTTCGTCTCCGCCACCAGCGCGCTGAGCGGCGGCAGGTCGACGTAGCGCTGGATGCCCCTTGCGCCGGCGGCGATGCCGCCGTCCGCCGAGAACAGCTCGCCGAACCACTTGTAGTCGGAGCCGAGCTCGAGCCAGCGCTGGCGCGCCGGGACCGAGTAGAGGAAGCCGTGCGTGTCGCCGCCGCCGATGGTCTCGATGAGGAGCAGGCGATCGGCCGTTGCGTCGGGCTCGGCATAGAAGACGGGATAGTCCCCGCGATAGATCTCGGTGGCGGTCCAGGCGCCGGAGCCGTCCTTCTCGACAAGCGTCACCGCGCCGTCGTTGGCCGACGTCAGGAGGCCCGTGCCGCTGCCGACCGGAAAGACGCTGGTGAGGTTGGCGGGAAGGACGTCGGTCGTGGCGTCGGCGAGGGATTCGCCCTGCCGCAGCCGCTCGAAATCGGCGACCCTTGCGGGCGCGTCGAACGGCATCACCACCACGCGCTTCCAGTCGGAGGAGAACTGCACGCAGGCCTCCTCGGTGCCGATCGTGAATTCCTCGCGCCGTCCGTCCTTGACGATCGTGATCTCCGGCGGCCCCATCGAGCTCGTTCCGGTGGAGCCGCCGATGGTGATCCGCGCTCCGTCGGGCAGCTCATGCTCGTAGACGAGGCTATCGTCTATGCCGCCGAGGGCATAGCCGACGCAGGTGCCGCGGTTGAGGGGCGTCACCGCGGCGGTGCCCTCGACCACGGCGTCCTCGTCGGGGCGGGAGAGCGCCGCGCGGAGTTCGCCCCCGGTGATGTCGCGGACGGTGATGCGGGCGGCCGAGGGTTCGACGATGGCGATCCGCCCGTCCCCGAGGATGCGCGCCGGGCCGACCTCGACCGGATGCTTGCGGATGAGGTCCATCGTATACTCGTCGAAGACGAGCAGGTCCCGGTTGACGAGGACGGTATAGGCGCCGGTGGCGGGATCGTACCCGGTCCAGGCCAGATTGTGCCTGAGGTCGTAGCTCGAGATCTCGTCGATGATGGTGGCGAGCCCCTTCGGCTCCTGGCCGGGACGGACGATGTCGTCGTAGCGGCCGATGCCGGCCGAGCCCGAGCTGTAGTAGGTGTGGATGAGGCCGTCCTCGGTCGTCTTGCAGCTGTGGTCGAAGAAGCCGTCCTCGAGGTCGAGATCGGGCATCTCCGCCGGCAGCTCCGAGCCGGCATTGACGAAGCAGCCGTAGAGCTTGAGCTGGCGGACGTCGTCCTCCTCCGCGGTCACGCGCTGGAGGGCGAGCGCTTCGCCGGTGTCGACGATCTCGACGACCCCCAGCCCCTGGACGATGTAGCTGGCGCCGTCCGGAAGGGCGATGAACTCGGTGCCGTAGTTCTCGTCGGTCCCCGCATAGGCATGCCCGGTGGCGGTATCGAGGATCTGGAGCGAGGGTTCGCCCTCGTAGTGGTTGACGACGACAAGGGCATCGCGCGTGATGACCAGCTCCCTGTCGCGGTCGTAGCCTTCGAGGCTGCCCTCGGGCGCGAGGCTGACGGCGCCGACGACCTCCGGCGTGGAATCCGGGGCGGGAGAGCGGAGGACGGTGCCGTCCGTGCGGACGATCACCATTCCCTTGTCCTCGTCGAGCACGCGGATCATGCGGATCGGCGCGGCCTCGGCATCGCCGTCGTAGACCACTTCCGGCGCCGCGCTGCCGTCGAAGCGGAGGACGTTGCCGGCGGCCGCGTCGATGAAGTAGAGCGCGTCCGGCCCCTCGACCGCCACGGCGTCCTTCGGCAGCGGATAGACCTGCTTCGCCTCCATCGCCTCGTTGAGGCGGTGGAAGGCGACCTGCATCGCGTCGGGCGCGGTCGAATCGTCGAAGGATTCGGCGGCCGTGAGGAGAAGCTCGGCCGCCTCGTCGGTGGCGCCGCGGTCGATCGCGGCCGAGGCGACGGTGACCGCGAGACGGGCGGCGCTGACCTCGGCGTCCTTCTGGTTGGCGGCGGCGATCTCGGCCTGCTCGGAGGCGAGCGTCGCCTGCTGGTCGGCCCGCTTGGCCTGGTCGAAGCCGTAGAACGCGGCGCCGGCCGCGGCGAGGGCGAAGAGGCTCGCGGCAAAGAGGCCGATGCGGGTGCGGCGCGCGACCTGGCGCTGGCGGTCGGCGGCCTCCCGCTGGGCCTCGGCGAGCTTGCGCGCCTCCTCCAGCTCGCGGTTGCGCCGGGCGCTGTCGACGGCGCGGGCTTCGGCGAGGTAGGCGCGTTCGGCCCTGTCGAGCGCATGGGCGAAGCCCTCGCGCGCAAGCAGCGCCTCCGCATCCTCGAGGCGGCCGCCGGTATGGGCGAGCCAGGCCTCGTCGCGCGCGTTGGCCTCCCACTCGCGGGCGGCGCGGCGGATGCCTTCCAGCATCGACAGCGCGGCGAAGTCCTCCTCGAGCCAGCCCTGGAGCAGCCCCCATTGGCGGAGCAGCGCCTCGTGGGCCGGCTCGATCGTCGTCTCCCCGCTGTCGGCGACCCGGTCGGTGGCCAGGAGCCGCGCGTCGACGAGGTGGCGGATCAGCGGCCGTGCTTCCTCCGGGATCTCGGAGAGGCGGGCGACGCGGCGGCGCGGCGAGCCGGTCTCGGGATCGATGCCGGCGAGCCAGGGGATCAGCGCCCGCCGGAGCAGCGCCTCCCGCGCCGCGCGGTCGCGCGGCACCGCAGGGTCGGCGTCGGCGGCCCTGAGGGCGCCCTCGACGGCGGCGGCGATCGAGCCGCGGATGCGGCCGAGGTCCTCGTATTCGGCGAGCGTCAGGTCGCCGTCGCCGCCGTATTCGAGGTAGAGGCGCTCGAGCGTGAAGGCGAGGAGGGGAAGCGCGTCCTTGGCGCCGTCCTGCTCGACGTCGGCGAGGAGTGCGGCCGTCAGCGCCGGCTCGATCTTCAGCGTCCGCGCCGTGTCGCGGAGGCGCGCCGCCGGTCCCTCGATCACGGTCTGGTACGCGCCGCGCGGCATCGGCGGCAGGCTGAGCGTCTCCTGGCGCACGCCCTCCAGCGCCGGCGCCGTCTGGAGCTGCTCGTAGGCGTCCGAGCGGATGGTGACGAGGACGAGGAGGTTCGACCGCGGGTCGGCGGCAAGATCGCGGACGAGGTGGAGGAAGGTCTCCGCCTCCTCGCCGCCCTCGGCCGCGAACAGTTCCTCGCCCTGGTCGATGGCGAGGACGACCCGCGGCACGGGCGGTGCATCCGCGCCGAAGGCGGGGGCCTGGGCCGCCTCGGCGAGCTCCGCGAGCAGCGCGGCGACGGCCGGCGCGCCGGACGCCACCGCCGCCTTGACCTCGGCCCGGCTGCGCCGGAGGCCACGCGCCTTCGCCGCCGCCTCGAGGCTGCGGATCAGCCCGGTCTCGCCGCTGATCGCGGCGCGCTCGGGCCGGACCACGGGGAGGGGCAGGAAGTGGCGGTCGTCGCGCTCGAGCCGCGGCAGGAGGCCGGCGCGAAGGTATGAGGACTTGCCGGCGCCGGAGGCGCCGAGCACCACGACGAAGCGGGGCGGCGCCCCTTCGGCAAGGCCCCGCAGACGGTCGAGCGCGGCGATGGTCGGCGCCTCGCGGCCGAAGAAGATGCCGGCATCCTCGGCCTCGAGCGGCCGCATGCCGCGATAGGGGGGACGGTCCGGATCGTCCTCCGGGGGCCAGGGGAAGAAGCGCGCGTCGAGGCCGGCCTTGGTCAGCCCGGTCTTGAGCCGCGCGAGGCCCGCCCGAGAGAGGGTGACGTGCTCCTCGCTGCCGTCGGGGAGGGCGACGCGGAACATCGCATGGTCGGCGCCCGAGGCGAGGTCGACGAGCTGCCACGTGCCCTTCACCTCGGCCGGGATGTCGTCCATCGGCACGGCCTCGACGAGGAGGCCGAACATCTGCTTGTTGAGCTTCTGGGCGAGGTGGAATTCCTTGAGGCACCACTGCGAGCCGAGCCAGGCGCGGGTCACCAGGAACAGTACCGCCTCGCAGCGGCTGGCGGCCTCGTTGAGCGCGCGCTCCCAGCGTTCGCCGCCGACGATGCCGCGGGTCGGGTCGACGTCGAGGAACAGGTCGTCCCACCCTTCGGCCACCAGCCAGTCGCGGAGCGCGAGCGCGGTCGCGTTGTCGGCGCTGGAATGGCTGAGAAAGATGCGGGCCACGATGATTTCCCCTCCTGCCCCGGCCGTGCCGGTCCCCGGAGCATAGTCGAGGAAATGGGCGCCGATCGCGAGTCCCGGCGGTGATTTTGTGGCGGGCTCGTGGCGCCGAAGGCGCTACGCGAGGCGCCCGAGGGCCTCGGCGTGCTCGCGGGCGCGGGCGAGGCCGAACTCGGTCGGCCTGAGGGCCGGGGCGCGATCGTGGACCGCGAGATCCCCGCAGCGGAGGGCGAAGATGCGCTTGCCGTAGCAGATGAAGTGCTCGATCGACTGCATGACGAAGACGATCGTCGGCAGCACCTCGGCGTAGGCGGCGCGGGCCGCCGCGATGTCGCCGGCGCGGAAGAGGTCGTAGACGCGGACGGTGTGGTCGATCGCCTCGGGGGCGAGGACGAGGCCGGCGCAGCCCGCCTCGAGGCTCTCGATCAGCTCGAGACCGCCGCGGCCGTTGAACACCGGGACCTTGCCGCCGGTCGCCTCGACCACCTGGGCGATGTCGGTCGAAGGACCCTCGCCCTTGAGGAGGCAGACATTGGGATGCTGGCGGCAGAGCGTGGCGATCTCGTCGGCGCTGAGCCCCCGGCCGAGATAGGCCGGCGCGTTCTGGATCGCGACGGGGAGGCTGGTCGCGTCGGCGACGCGGCCGAAGAAGCGGATGTGCTCGAGCGCCGAGTGGCCGCCGGCCATCGGCGGCTGGAGGATGATCCAGTCCGCCTTCACCGCTTCGGCGTGGCGCGCGCCCTCGACCTGCTGGGCGACGGAGCTGCCGAAGATGGTGAGGCCGAGCGGCTTCCGCCCGGCATTGTCCTCGGCGGCCCAGTCCATCACCGTGAAGCGCTCGCGCTCGGAGAGCTTGGCCACCTCGGTGGCGAGGCCGAGCGCGGCGATGCCGTGGGCGCCGCTCGCGACGCTCACCTCGACCTGCCGGCGCATCGCGGCGCGGTCGAGCCGCTCGCCGGCGTCGAAGAAGGCGTAGAGGATGGCGTGGATGCCGTGGAGGGCGGGCGGTGTCACGCGGTCTCCTCCCGGCCGATGGTGCGGCCGCTCGCGGGATCGAAGAAGTGGAGCGCCTCGGGGTCGACCGAAAGGGCGAGCTCCTCGCCGGGCGCCACCCTGACATTGGCGTCGAGCCGGGCGGTGAAGGTGGTGCGGCCGGTGCCCGCGTCGAGGAGCGAGCCGGAGTCCTGCGATCCGCCGGCCGCATCGGAGCTGACGCCGGGCGCGTCCACCGGGAAGACGACGAGGATCTCGCTGCCCAGCCGCTCGACGAGCTCGACCGCGACGCGGATCTCGACCGGGGCGCTGCCCGCCTCGCGGAGGTCGCTCGGCCGGAGCCCGACCACCACCGGCCCGTTCTCGATCTTCAGCCGGCGCGGCTTGGGGAATGCGTGGGCGCCGAGCCGGATCGCGCCGTTCTCGACCCGGGCAAGGGCGAAGTTCATCTCGGGCGAGCCGATGAAGCCGGCGACGAAGATGTTGGCGGGACGCCGGAAGAGGGTGTCGGGCGTGTCGACCTGCTGGATGACGCCGTCGCGCATGACGCAGACCCGGTCGCCGAGGGTCATCGCCTCGATCTGGTCGTGGGTGACGTAGATGGTCGTCGTCCGCAGCCGCTCGCGGAGCCGGGCGAACTCGGTGCGCATGTGGACGCGGAGCTTGGCGTCGAGGTTGGAGAGCGGCTCGTCCATGAGGAACGCCGCGGGCTCGCGGACCAGCGCGCGGCCGATCGCGACGCGCTGGCGCTGGCCGCCGGAGAGCTGGCCGGGCTTGCGCTGCATCAGCGGCTCGAGGCGGAGGAGCTCCGCCGCCTCGCGGACGCGCCGGTCGGCCTCGGCGCGGGGGGTGCCGCGGAGGCGCAGCCCGAAGGAGAGGTTCTTCTCGACGCTCATGTGCGGGAACAGCGCATAGGTCTGGAAGACCATCGCGATGTTGCGGTCCTTCGCCGGCAGGTCGTTGATCGCCCGTCCGTCGAGGACGATCCGGCCGCCCGAAAGCTCCTCGAGCCCGGCGACCATCCGGAGCAGCGTGGACTTGCCGCAGCCGGAAGGCCCGACGAGGACGACGAACTCGCCATCGGCGATGTCGAGCGACACGTCGCTGACGGCGAGGGAGCCGTCGGCGAACTTCTTGCTGACCCGCTCGATGCTGATCCCGGCCATGTGCGTCAGCCCTTCACTGCGCCGAAGGAGAGGCCACGGATGAGGCCCTTCTGCGCGACGATGAGGAGGATCGCGATCGGCGCGATCAGGAGGTTGGCGGCTGCCATCAGGTTTGCGACCTGTACGTTCTGGAAGGCGATGAAGGAGAGGATCGCCACCGGGCCGGTCTTGACGGCGCCGCCGGCGAGGGTGAACGAGAAGGCGAGCTCGTTCCACGAGAAGATGAACACCAGCATGCCGGTGGCGATCAGCCCGCCGCGCACCTGGGGGAGGGCGACGCGGACGAGCGTCGAGATCTGTCCCGCGCCCTCGAGCTGCGCCGCCTCCAGCGTCTCGCGCGGGATGTCGACGAAGAAGCTCCGGAGCATGAAGAAGGCCAGCGCCAGGCTGATCACCGTGTGCATGATGATCAGCACGAACATGGTGTCGAGGAGCTGGAGGCTGCGGAAGAAGATGAAGTAGGGCAGCACCACCACGAAGGCCGGCAGCATGCGGGTGGAGAGGATCCAGGCCTCGAGGTTCTGCCGGCCCTTGAACTCCCACGTCGCGCAGACGAAGGCGGCGGGCACCGCAATCAGCAGCACCAGGAGGGTCGAGGCGACGCCGATGACCAGCGAGTTGAGCAGCGCCGTCATGAACTCGGCGTTCCGCAGCACCTCGGCGAAGTTCTCGAAGGTGATCTCGGCGAACAGCGGCGGCGTGCCGCTCTGGGCATAGAGCGGGGCCGCGGTGGCGACGCGGAGCGTGTAGAGGAGCGGCGCGATCCAGACCGCGCAGAAAGCGGTGAGGAACAGCGTGCGGAGGATCCGCGCGGTGCGGGGGGTCATCGCCGGTCCCTCGGTGCCACGAGCTGCTTCACGATCGGGGTGGTGACGACGATGACGATCACCAGCATCACCAGCGCGAGTGCCGCCGCCCGGCCGAAATTGAGGTTCTGGAAGGCGGTGCGGTAGAGGAGGATGTTGAGCGTCTCGGTGGCGTTGCCCGGCCCGCCGGCGGTGATCACCCAGAAGGTGTCGAATGTCCGGAAGAGGTCGATGCCGCGGAACAGAACGATCACCAGGATCAGCGGCCGGAGGAGCGGCAGCGCGACGTGGTAGACGCTCCGCCAGAACCCGGCGCCCTCGACCGCCGCCGCCTCGAAGGCCTCCTTGGGCAGGGCGACGAGCCCGGCGAGCAGGATGAGGATGACGAACGGCGTCCACTGCCAGATGTCGACGATGATCAGCGAGGGCAGCGCCAGCTCCTGCGACGCGGTCCAGTCGAGGGTCGGCAGGCCGAGGCTCGCCATCAGCACGTTGATGCCGCCGCCGGAGGGATTGAAGAGGAGGCGCCAGGCGAGCGCCAGCGCCACCGGCGTCAGCCCGAAGGGCAGGATCAGGATGGTGGTGAAGATCCGCGAGCCCTTGAGCGGCCGCCACAGCGCCAGCGCCACCAGGAAGCCGATGACCAGCTCGAGCGCGAGCGCCACGACGACGAAGATGACGGTGACGGTGAGCGACTTCACGAAGTTCGGCGAGAGGACCATCACCTCGAAGTTGCGGAGGCCGATGAAGCCGGTCTTGAACGGCTGCGTCAGGTCCATCGCCCGGACGCTGTACCAGACGTTGGCGAAGAAGGGGTAGAGGGTGAGGAGCGCCAGCGTGAGGACCATCGGGGCCAGCATCGCCTTGCGCGCATGCCGGCCGCGGCCGGGGCGCGGCCCGTCGCCGTCGATCGTCCCGAGGGTGCCCGATGGGCTCTTGCGCACGGCGACTCCTCCCTTCGCGTGCCGCTCGACTTTCGAACCGCTCAATAACTCATACGATATGAGTTGTGAAGCCCGTTACGAGACGAGCGCGCTTCCTCCCGCCCGAAGCTCGGCAATGGTGCGGAGGCCCATGAACGCCATGCTGAGCTCCATCTCGGCGGCGAGCAGCCGGATGGCGGCAACGGCCCCGGCCTCGCCGTGGGCCGCGAGGCCATACATGAAGGCCCGGCCGATCATGACGCCGTTGGCGCCGAGCGCCATCGCCTTGACGATGTCGCTGCCGCGGCGGATCCCCGAATCGAGGAGCACTTCGGCCTGCTCGCCGATCGCGGCGGCGATCCCGGGCAGCGCCGAGATGGTCGAGCGCGCGCCGTCGAGCTGGCGGCCGCCATGGTTGCTGACCACGATGCCGTCCATCCCGTGGTCGACGGCGCGGCGGGCGTCGTCCGGCGTCATGATGCCCTTCAGCACCAGCCGGCCGGGCCAGAGGTCGCGGAGCCATTTGAGGTCCGACCACTGGAGGGACGAATCGACCTGCCGGGCGAGCGTGCTCGCCTGGTGCATGAGGTTGCCCTTGAAGCGCTCGTCGCCGGCGAAATTGCCGAGCTGCGGCGGCCAGTTCCTGGCGACGCCGGCGCACCAGCGGGGATGCAGCATCATGTCGGTCATGGGCCGCATGCCGAGCCGGGTCGCGACGCGGAAGCCGTTGCGGACGTCGCGCTCGCGCAGGCCCGACACGGCCGTGTCGACGGTGACGAACAGCGTCGTGCTGCCGATCTCGCGGGCCCGCGCGACGAGCGCCTCGGTGAACGCGCGGTCCTTGAACACGTAGAGCTGGAAGTCGGGCGCGAAGCCGGCCGCCGCGGCGGTCGCCGCGAGGCTGGTGATGGCGAAGGTCGAGACGCAGAGATGGACGCCGCAGGCCTTTGCCGCCCGTGCCGCCTGGATCTCGCCGGCCGGCGCCATCACGCCGCAGAAGCCCACCGGCGCGAGCATCAGCGGCAGGGCCTGCCTGCGCCCGAGCATGGTGTGCGACAGGTCGCGCTGGCTGACGTCGACCAGCACCTGCTGGCGCAGCTCGAGCCGCTCGAAATCGGCCCGGTTGCGGCGGAGCGTGACCTCGCCGAAGGCGCCGGAATCGAGGTAGTCGAAGAACATTCGCGGCAGGCGCTTCCGCGCCCTGTCCCGCAGGTCGTCGATATTCGTCGGTGTGCGCATCGTCATCAGCGTGAAGTCTGGGCGGCGAGGACTTCCAGGGTCTCGTCGAGCGCCTTGGCGATCAGGTCCTGCATGAAGGCCGACGCTCCCGCAGTGTCCTGGTCGGCGATGGCTTCCATGACCTTGATGTGGTCGGGGAGCGAATTCTCGAAGACGCGGGGCTGGGCGGTCAGCTTGAGGCGCACCGACCAGCGCAGCGTCGATCCGATGACGCTCGAGAGAGATTGGAGCGGCTCGTTGCGGGCCGCCACCAGGATTGCATGGTGAAAGGCCAGGTCGGCGTCAAGCCCGGAAAGGGAGCCCGGCGGCGATTCGCGGAGCTCGTCGAGGGCATGGCGGAGCGTGGCGAGGTCGTCGTCGTCGCGCCGCCCGGCGGCGAGCTCGCAGGCGGCGGGCTCGGCGATGCGGCGGAGCTCGAACAGCGAGACGATGAAGGTCGGGCTCGGCTCGACCTCGAAGTGCCAGGAGAGCACGTCGGGATCGAGGAAGTTCCACTGCTCGCGCGGCGTGATCCGGGTGCCCGCCTTGGGCTTGGAGTCGACCAGGCCCTTGGCCGCCAGCGTGCGCACCGCCTCGCGATAGGCGGTGCGGGAGACGGAGAGGTTGGCGCTCACCACGTCCTCGTTGGGGAGGACCTCGCCGGGCGCGAGGCGCCCGCCGATGATCAGGACGCCGAGCTGGTGGGCGACCGAGCCGTGCAGTCTCCGCCGGCTGATGGTGGAGGGCGCGTTCACGCCCTCGATCGCCGGCCATTTCGGTACGAGCGACATTCCGGGCAACCTCGTCATGGACGGCTCATCGGTTTACCCATACAATATTATGTGTTGTCGGGCACGGCAGCAAACGCAGAAAACGCGCGCCCGCTCGGGCGGGCGCCGCCACAACCACTTGTATAGACCGGATTCGGGCCGGTCGGGCTGGAAAGAAGATGAGCGAAGGGAAACGCCGCTACCGTTCCGCGGAATGGTTCGGGAAGAACGACAAGGACGGGTTCGTCCATCGTAGCTGGATGCGCAACCAGGGGATTCCGTCGCACATGTTCGACGGCCGCCCGGTCATCGGCATCTGCAACACCTGGTCCGAGCTCACCCCCTGCAACGCCCATTTCCGCGTCATCGCCGAGCATGTGCGGCGCGGCGTGCTCGAGGCGGGCGGCTTTCCTCTCGAGTTCCCGGTCACCTCGCTGGGCGAATCGAACCTCCGTCCGACGGCGATGTTCCTCCGCAACCTCGCCTCGATGGACGTCGAGGAATCGATCCGCGCCAACCCGATCGACGCGGTGGTGCTGCTCTGCGGCTGCGACAAGACCACGCCGTCGCTGGTGATGGGCGCGGCGAGCGTCGACCTGCCGAGCATCGTCATCTCCGGCGGGCCGATGCTCAACGGCAAGTACCGCGGCCGCGACATCGGCTCCGGCACCGCCGTCTGGCAGCTTTCCGAGCAGGTCAAGAGCGGCGAGATCACGGTCGAGGACTTCATGGACGCCGAGGCCGGGCAGTCGCGCTCCGCCGGCCACTGCATGACCATGGGCACGGCCTCGACGATGGCCTCGATGGTCGAGGCGCTCGGCATCGCGCTGCCCACCAATGCCGCGATTCCCGCCGTCGACGCCCGCCGCAACGTCCTCGCCCAGGCGGTGGGCCGCCGCATCGTGGCGATGGCCGAGGAGGACCTTCGCCTTTCCAGGGTGCTGACCCGCGAGGCCTTCGAGAACGCCATTCGGGTCAACGGCGCGATCGGCGGCTCGACCAATGCCGTCGTCCACCTCATCGCCATCGCCGGCCGCGTCGGCGTCGACATCGGCCTCGATGACTGGGACCGGCTCGGCCGCGACATCCCGACCATCGTCGACCTCCAGCCTTCGGGTCGTTTCCTGATGGAGGACTTCTACTATGCCGGCGGCCTGCCGGCGGTGATGCGGACCCTTGCCGAGGAGGGCAAGCTCCACAAGGACATCATCACCGTCACCGGCAAGACGGTGTGGGAGGGGATCGAGAAGGCCCCGAACTGGAACCCCGAGGTCATCCGTCCCTACGACAAGGGCCTCACCGACAGCGGCGGCATCGTCGTCCTCCGCGGCAACCTCGCCCCGCGCGGCGCGATCCTCAAGCCCTCCGCGGCGTCTCCCCACCTGATGGTGCATCGCGGCCGGGCGGTGGTGTTCGAGAGCATCGAGGACTATCACGCCCGGATCAACGATCCCGACCTCGACATCGACGAGAGCTGCGTGATGGTGCTGAAATATGCCGGGCCGATCGGCTATCCGGGCTTCGCCGAGGTCGGCAACATGGGCCTGCCGCCGAAGCTCCTCAAGCGCGGCATCAAGGACATGGTGCGCATCTCGGACGGCCGGATGAGCGGCACCGCCTATGGCACCGTCGTCCTCCACACCGCCCCCGAGGCGGCGCTCGGCGGGCCGCTGGCGCTGGTCGAGAGCGGCGACATGATCGAGCTCAACGTGCCCGAGCATCGCCTGACGCTCGAGGTCTCCGACGACGAGCTGGAGTGCCGGCGCGCGGCCTGGGTCTCGCCGGTCAGGGCGCCGGGCGGCGGCTACGCCAGGCTCTTCGCCGAGCACGTGATGCAGGCCGACAAGGGCGCCGACTTCGACTTCCTCGTCGGTTGCCGGGGCTCGGACGTGCCGCGGGAGTCGCACTGATGGCCCTCGATATCTCCGCCCCGCGGATCGTCGCCCCGGTGGGCGACCGCTGCGGCGAGGCCGCGACCTGGAGCGCCCGCGAGCGCGCGGTCTACTGGTGCGACATCAACCGCTTCCTCGTCCATCGCCTGACAGTCGCCGACGGCGCGGTGAAGACCTGGATGTTCGACGAGCCGGTGGTGGCGCTCGCCCTCACGACGCGCGACGACACCATGGTGGTCGCGACCGGCGCGCGGGTGCTCCTCTGGAACCCCGCCACCGACGCCCGCCGTCCGCACGGATTCGTCCTCGACGGGTGGCCGGCGGTACGGCTCAACGACGGACGGCCCGACCCGGCGGGGCGCCTCTGGATCGGCTCGATGCGGAACAATGTCGGCGCCGAGGGCGAGGCCATGCCCGCCGGCGGCACCGATGGCCTTCTCTTCCGCGTGGACGGCGACGGCGCATCGGTCCGCCGCGACGGCATCGGCATCTCCAACACGCTCTGCTGGAGCCCCGACCGCCGCACCTTCTACTTCGCCGACACGCTCGCCAACGTCATCTGGGCGCACGACTACGACGAGGCCGCCGGCACGATCGGGCCGCCGCGGGTGTTCTTCGAGGGCTTCGCGCGCGGCTGGCCGGACGGTTCGTCGATCGATTCGGAAGGCTATCTCTGGAACTGCCGCTTCGGCGGCGGCTGCATCGTGCGCCTCGCCCCCGACGGCACGATCGACCGCGTCATCGACCTGCCGGTCACCAACGTCACCACCTGTACCTTCGGCGGCGACGATCTCCGGACGGTCTACGTGACCACGGCGAATGCCGGCGCGCCGGAGCGGGAGCGGCTTGCGGGCTCGCTGTTCGCCATCGATTCGAGCGTCGCCGGGCTACCGGAGAACCGCTTCGCGGTGTGACGAGGCGGCGGGAGCCGGGGACTCCTGCCTGGTCCCCGCTCAGAACGAGGCGAGCATCCCGCCGTCGACGAGGTGGTACGACCCGGTGATGAACGAGGCGTCGTCCGAGAGGAGGAACGCCGCGAGCTTCGCCACTTCGACCGGCTGGCCGAGCCGGTTGAGCGCATGCTCGGCCGCCCACTCTGCGATCTTGGCGTCCGGGTCGGCGGGGTTGAACGACTTCGCGTTGGCCCGGAGCAGCGGCGTGTCGATCGCGCCGGGGCAGATTGCGGTGACGCGGATGTTGTCCGGCCCGTGGTCGAGGGCCATGACCCGGGTCATCGAGATCACCGCGCCCTTGGTCGCGGCGTAGGCGGCGACGCTCTTGGATGTGTTGTGGGCGTGGATCGAGGACATGTTGACGATCGCGCCGCCGCCGCGCACCGCCATCAGCGGGATCACCGCCTTGGACATGAGGAAGATCGCCTTGAGGTTGATCCCCATCACCCGGTCCCAGTCGGCCTCGGGCATGTCGACGACCGAGCCGTGCAGCTCGAGCCCGGCGCAGTTGAAGAGCCCCGCGACCGCGCCGCGCGAGGCCGCGACCTCCGCCACGCGCCGGCAGTCCGCGGCGACCGTGAGGTCGGCGACGACCGGCGTGATTCCGTCCGCCGCGACCTCGGCGAGACGGTCGCCGTTGATGTCGGCGGCGATCACGTCGGCGCCGATGCTCCTGAAATGCTCCGCCGATGCCCGCCCGATCCCGGACGCCGCACCGGTGACGATCACCACTCCCGACAGTGCCATTCCTGAACGCCTCCCTCGCTTGACCTGCCCGACAATTCTATTATCCTCAGAGTAATTAAACGGTCGCGCCCGCGGGCTCAAGCCGCGCGGCGCCGGGAGGAACGGGCAAAGAGCGGCCGCCGTCTGGCGATCCGCCGGTCCGGAGGGCGTTGATGGACTACGACTACATCGTCGTCGGTGGCGGCAGCTCCGGTTGCGTGACGGCCAGCCGTCTGGTGAAGGATCACGGGGCGCGCGTGCTCCTGCTCGAGGCAGGGCCCGCCGACAAGTCGATGCTGTTCCGCATGCCGGCCGGCTTCTTCAAGATGCTTGGCGGCAGCCCCTATCTCAACATCTACGAGTCGGAGCCCCAGGCGCTTCTGAACGGCCGGACGACCAAGGTCCCGCAGGCCAACGTGCTGGGCGGCGGCAGCTCGGTCAACGCCATGATCTACATGCGCGGCAAGCCCGAGGAATATGACGAGTGGGATGCGGCGAGCGGGGGTGCCGGCTGGACCTGGCGCCACATGCTGCCCCACTACACGCGCCTCGAGGGCAACCAGCGCCACGTCATGCCGCTCCACGGCACCGACGGCCCGCTCAAGGTCTCCGACCACGTCTACATCTGCGACATGGCCTGGGTGTATCTCCAGACCCTCCAGAACATGGGCGTGCCGTTCAACAACGACTTCAACAGCGGCACCCAGTACGGGGTGGGCTTCATGCAGCTCACCACCGACCACGGCAAGCGCTGCAGCGCCGCGACCGCCTTCGTCAAGCCGCTGGCGAAGGATCGTCGGCTTACCGTTCGCACCGGCGCGCAGGTCACCCGCCTGCTCTTCGAGGGCGACCGCTGCACGGGCGTCGAATATGCCGAAGGCGGCAAGCTGACCCAGGTCCACGCCGCCAACGAGGTAGTGCTCACGGCCGGCTCCTACGTCTCGCCGAAGCTCCTCATGCTCTCCGGCATCGGCCCGGAGGAGGAGCTCGCCCGGCACGGCATCAAGACCCGCGTCAACCTGCCCGGCGTCGGCCGCAACCTCCAGGACCACCACGAGGTCCCGGTCAGCGCCTATACCGACGGCAAGTACGGCTATTTCGGCGACGAGCAGGGGCTGAAGATGGTCATGAACGGCCTCCAGTACCTTGCCTTCGGCACCGGCCCGGTCTCGTCGAACGGCGCGGAGACCTGCGCCTTCGTCAACCCCGAGACCCGCGGCCCGGACAGCAACGTCAAGATCTACTGCGTCGCGATGATCTACCTCGACCGCGACGTGGCCGACGTGAAGCCCGACCACGGCGTCACCTTCACCTGCTGCCTGATGCGGCCGAAGGCGCGCGGTTTCGTCAAGCTCCGCTCGGCCAACTCCTCCGACAACATGATCATCAACCCGAACTTCCTCGGGCATCCGGACGACCTCCGGATCGAGATCGCCGCGATCCGCTATGCGCGCGAGATCCTCGAGACGCGGCCGATGAGCGACACGGTGAAGGCCGAGGTCCTGCCCGGGCCGGACGTCAGGACCGACGAGCAGCTCACCGAGTTCTGCAAGCGCACGGTCAAGACCAACTACCACCCGGTCGGCACCTGCGCGATGGGCGTCGACAGCAACCCGATGGCCGTCGTCACGCCGGAGCTCAAGGTGCGCGGCGTCGAGGGGCTACGGGTGTTCGACGCCTCGGTGATGCCGAACCTCGTCAGCGGCAATACCAATGCGCCCACCATGGCCATCGCCGACAAGGCGGTGGCGCTGATGATGGGCGAAACGCTGCCGCCGCCGGCGGCCATCTGACTGACGTCTTGAGATCGACCGTGCCGGAAGGGCGCGGCCAATGGGAGGAAGACCAGAAATGACGACGACCCGTAAACCGTTCCGGGGTCTTGCGACCCGCCGCCAGTTCCTGATGACCACCGCCGTCGCGGCCGCCGCGCTCGGCGTCTACGGCGCCGGCTTCCGTCCGGCCTTCGCCGACCTCGCCGCCGCCGGCGACTGGAAGAAGCATGCCGGGACCGAGCTCCGGATCCTCCTCAACAATCACTGGTGGACCGACGCAGTGAAGGCGAAGATCGGCAGCTTCGAGGAGCTGACCGGCATGAAGGTCACCCTCGATATCCTCTCCGAGGACAACTACTACCAGAAGGCCGCGGTCGAGCTCTCGGCCGGCACCGGCAACTACGACGGCCTGATGGTCGGCAACCTCCAGGCCGGCCAGTACATGGCTGCCGGCTGGCTCGCCCCGCTCACCGACCTCCTCAACGGCGCGGTGTCGCCGGAGTGGTACAACATCGACGACATCTTCGCGTCGGGCCGCGAGGCGGGCAGCATCGGGGGCGTCCTCCAGGCCCTGCCGATCTCGACCGAGGCGCAGGTCGTGATGTACCGCAAGGATCTCCTCGAGGCGGCCGGCCTCGGGCCGATCCGCACCTTCGACGAGCTCGAGGCGGCGGCGAAGGCGATGAACAAGGACGGCGTCGCCGGCATCGTCGGCCGCGGCCGCCGCGGCCTCGACATCGTCTGGGTCTGGACCGGCTTCTTCCTCGGCTACGGCGGCGAGTTCCTCGTCGACGGCGTGCCGGCGGTGGACAGCGAGGCGGGCATCAAGGCGACCGAGCTCTACGTCAACCGGCTGCTCCGCGACAACGGTCCGCAGGGCACCGCCAACATGAGCTGGCTCGAGGCGATCGGCGTCTTCAAGGAAGGCAAGGCCGCGCTCTACCCCGATGCCAGCGGCCTGGTTCCCGTCGCGATCGACAAGGAAACCAACAAGGACGCCGACCAGGTGGGCGTCTTCGCCTGGCCGGCGGCCGAGGGCCAGAAGCCGGCGCCGAACTACTGGTTCTGGCTGTTCGGCATTCCCACGGCCTCGAAGAACCAGGAAGCGGCGGCTCTCTTCACGGCCTGGGCGACCTCGCCCGAGGTGTCGCTCGAGATCGGCCAGGAGACCGGCTCGCCGGTCGCCCGCGCCTCGGTCTGGGCCGACGAGGGCTTCAGGAAGTTCTACCCCGGCGACATGGCCGGCGAGATCGCGCAGAACCTCGCCAACGTCCAGGCGGCGCGCGTGCCCTACGGCGACCCGCGCTTCCCGAACGCGGCCGATGCGCTCTCGGTCGAGCTGGTCAACGTGCTGACCGGGTCGAAGGATGCGGCGACCGCGATGAAGGACGCCAACGCCGCGATGATCGCCGCGATGGAATAAGAAGAAGCGTCGTTCGCTTCAGACTCGAAGGGCGCCCCCACGGGCGCCCTTTTTCATTGCCGACACCCCCGCCGCGCGCCGCGACAATGACGGCGTAGCAACGCCCTCAGGTCGGGGCGGCCTCGTGGAGGAGGCCCTCGGCCCGGAGCTCGGCCCACAGGTCGGCGGGGATCGGCGTCTCGATCAGCCTGCGGTTGGCCTCGACCTCCTCCGGTCGGACCGCGCCCGGCACCATCGCGGCGACCGCGGGGTGGGCGAGGGGGAACTGCACCGCGGCGGCGGCGAGCGGCACGTCGTGGCGCTTGCAGACCGCCTCGATGCGCGCGACCCGCGCGAGAATCTCCGGCGGCGCGGGTTTGTAGTTGTACTTCGCCCCCTCGACCGCCCCGGTCGCGAGGATGCCCGAGTTGAACGGCCCGGCGGTAAGGATCGAGATGCCGCGCGCCTCGCACAGCGGCAGGAGGTCGTCGAGCGGCGCATGCTCGAGCAGCGTGTAGCGCCCGGCGAGCATGAAGCAGTCGAAGTCGCCCTCCTCGGCGAATTCCATCAGCGGCATCACCTCGTTGACGCCGACGCCGACGGCCCTGATGTCCCCGGCCCGGCGCAATTCGTCGAGTGCCTTGTAGGCGCCGCCGACCGCTTCCCTGAAGCGCGCGCGGTAGTCGTCGCCCCAGGTCTGGACGTCGACGTCGTGGATGTGGACGAGATCCATGCGGTTCATGCCGAAGCGCTGGAGGCTCTGCTCGATCGCCCGCATCGTGGCGTCGTATCCGTAGTCATTGACCAGGCGGAAATCGAGGCCGCCGATGAACACCGAGCGGTCGACCTTGTCGCGGGCCTCGGGCACCAGGTAGCGTCCCACCTTGCTGCAGAGGACGAAGTCGTCGCGCTCGGCCCAGTGCTGGCGGAGGACGTGGCCGAAGCGATGCTCGGAGACGCCGCGGCCGTAGAGCGGGGCGGTGTCGTAGAGCCGGATGCCGAGGTCCCAGGCGGCTGCGATCGTCGCCTCGGCGCGCGGCTCGGGGATCACCTCGAACAGGTCGCCCAGCGGGGCGCCCCCGAGACCGAGCACGGTGACCTCGAGGCCGGTCTTGCCGATCGGGCGCCGGTCGGTGGCTAGGGGCATCGCTTCCTCCATTTTTCTCATATGATATGAGAGTCGCTCCAAATAAGGACTGTTGGTCCCCGCGATCAACGATAAAAAGGGGGCGGGAGGAACATTGGAATCATGCCAGCCGACGCCCACGATCCGCGCGTCACCGCCAGCGTGACCGCCGCTTTCGCCGATGCGCTGCTGCCCGGCGACGACCTCTTTCCCTCCGCGTCCGCCGCCGGCGCCCATGGCGTGATGGCCGTCCGGCTGAGGACGCGCCTCGGGCCCGAGGCGCCGGGGCGGCTCGCCGCCGCGCTCGTCGCGCGCGGCGGCCTCGATGATGCGCCGGCCGCCGCGGCGCGGCTCGAGGCGGAGGAGCCGCGCCTCTTCGACACCGCGCGCGCCTTCCTCACCTTCGCCTACTACGAATCGCCCGCGGTGATCGCGGCCATCCGCGCCCTCGGCCACGACTACAACGACGCGCCGCAGCCGGCCGGCTATGCGATGCGGCCGCTGGAGGCGCGCCGCGACGCGCCCGCCGTCCCCCGCGGCCGCTACGTCGCGACCGATGCGGTGACCCGCGTCGACCTCTCCGCGCTCGACTTCCTCGGGGACCGGTCATGACCGCCCGGGATCGCGCCGACGTCCTCGTCATCGGCACCGGCGCCGCGGGCGGCATCATGGCCCGGGAGCTGGCGGAGGCGGGGCTCCGCGTCACCTGCCTCGACCAGGGGCCGTGGATCCTGCCCGAGCAGAAGCCGCACTGGAGCGCCGACTGGGAGTGGCAGCGGGCGACGCGCTGGGCGACCGAGGTCAACATCCGCGGCCTCTCGAACGACTATCCGGTCGATACCGATTCCGAGCATACGCTCATGTGGAACGGCATCGGCGGCTCGACCGTGGTCTACACCGCCGTCTGGCCGCGGTTCCGGCCGAGCGACTTCCGCAAGGGCACCGAGCACGGGCTCGCCCCCGACTGGCCGATCACCTACGAGGACCTTGCCCCGTTCTACGACGAGGTCGACCGCATGGTCGGCGCCGGCGGCCTCGACGGCGATCCCGCGATCCCGCCGCGCGGCGCCTTTCCCGTGCCGCCCCCCGCGCACGGGCGGCTCGGCGAGCGTGCCGGTCGCGCCCTCGACCGCCTCGGCTGGCACCGCTGGCCGATGCCGGTGGCCATCCTCGGCGCCGATTACGACGGCCGTCCGGCCTGCAACAATTGCAGCGCCTGCCAGAGCGGCTGCCCGACCGGCGCGATGTACGACGTCTCGCTCCACATGATCCCGAAGGCGATCGCGGCGGGGGCGACGGTGATCGCCGACGCGCGCGTCGAGGCGATCGAGACCGACGCCGCGGGCCGCGCGACCGGCGCGGTCTATGTCGAGCGCACGACCGGCATCCGCCATCGTGCCGAGGCCGACGTCGTCGTCCTCGCCGGCAACGGCATCGGCACGCCGCGCCTGCTCCTCCTTTCGGCCAACGCCCGCCAGCCGAACGGGCTCGCCAATTCCAGCGACCAGGTCGGCCGCAACCTGATGCACCACACCGCGGCGATCATCGAGGGCTTCGTCGACGAGGACCTCGAGAGCCACAAGGGCGTGATCAACGGCACCCACATCTGCGAGGAGTTCGCCGAGACCGACACCGCCCGCGGCTTCGTCAACGGCTTCACCATGCACGTCGTCCGCCTCAACGGGGCGAGCTACCAGGCGCTGGGCGGCCATGCCGGGCGGCGGCCGCCCTGGGGCCGCGCCCATCACGACTGGTTCCGCACGCACTTCTCGCGCGGCTTCGGCGTCCTGGTGATCGGCGACGACCTGCCCCGCGCGTCCAACCGCGTGACGCTTTCCGAAACTTTGAAGGATTCGAGCGGCCTGCCGGCGCCGCATCTCGAATACGGGCTCCACGAGAACGACCGGCGGCTGGCGCGCTACGGCATCGAGCGGGCGGTCGAGCTGTGCACGGCGGCCGATGCCTTCGACATCCGGATCGGCGACTTCGTCGAAGCCGACGGCAGGTACCGCCCGCCCACCTGGCACCAGCTCGGCACGGCGCGGATGGGGGACGATCCGGCGACGTCGGTCGTCACCCGCTGGCACCAGGCATGGGACGTGCCCAACCTCTACATCGTCGACGGCAGCTCGCTCGTGACCGGCGCCGCGGTCAACCCGACCAGCACGATCAGCGCCCTCGCGCTCCGTGCCGGGCGGCGCCTCGCGGCGGATTTCACGCGCCTTCGCGGCGCGGATCGGCCGGTGCTGGACTGACGCTCCGGGCAAGGGCCTCGAGCAGCATCGCCACCGCCACGGCGCCGGGATCGGGATGGCCGACGGCCCGGGCGCCGATGTAGCTCGACCGGCCGCGGCGCGGCGCCATGCCGCTCGTCGCCGTCGCGCCCGCGCGGGCGGCAGCCGCGGCAGCGGCAAGGAGACCGGCCGCATCCGCATCCGCATCGTCCGTCTCGATCGCGGCGAGGGCCGGGAGGAGAGCGTCGACCATGGTGCGGTCGCCGGCCGCCGCCCCGCCCAGCGCGGTGACCGCCGCGGTGCCGGCGGCGAAGGCCCGCCGGAAGGCGGCGCCATCGGCCTGGCCGGAGCGCAATTGCTGGCCGGCGGCGACGGCGAAGGCGGCGTAGAGCGGGCCGGAGGTGCCGCCGACGCTCCGCCGGACGACGAGCCCGATGTCGCGGAGCACGTCGTCGAGCGGCGCGCCGCGCCAGTCGTCGACGCGGGCGAGCACGGCGCGGGCGCCGCCGGCCAGCGAGTGGCCGATGTCGCCGTCGCCGACCAGGCGATCCATCTCGGTGAGTTTGGCCTCCGCCGTGACCAGCGTCGCGCAGGCGGCCGCGAGGCCGTCGATGAACACGGGCGGTGCCGCCGGACCGCTGCCGGCATGGGCCGCCGCGGCCCGGCCGCCGGCGGAGATCACGACGGGCGCGGTCGGAAGCGTGCCGCCGCCGGGCCATGCCGGGGCGTCGGTCGGCGCGTCGAGCGCCGCGATCATGCCCGGCGCGAGCGGCAGGAGGCTCAGCGAGAGTCCGGCCATGTCGATGGCGGTGAGGAAGGTGCCGCACCAGGCGCGCTCGACCGGAACGCCCCGCGCCGCGAGCCAGCGGAGCGCCTCGCCGGCGGCGATGGTCATCTCCATCACCGGCGTCGCCCCGAGATTGTTGACGAGGAGCGCCACCGGCTGCCCCGCGGCGATGGCGCGGTCGGCCACGATCCGCTCGAGCAGCGCGGCGACGACCGCGCGCGCCGGCGCCATCGCCGTCCGCTCGACGCCCGGCTCGCCGTGGATGCCGAGGCCGAGCTCCATCTCGTCCGCGCTGAGCGTGAAGTTGGCCCTGCCGGCGGCCGGCACGGTGCAGGCGGAGAGCGCGACGCCCATCGAGGCGATCCGGCCGATGGCCGACCGCGCCGCGTCCGTGACATCCGTCAGCGGCTGGCCCGCCTCGGCGGCGGCGCCGGCGATCTTGTGCACCAGCACGGTGCCCGCGATGCCGCGCCGCCCGGCGGTCTGTTCGGCGGAGCCGAGGGCGGCATCGTCGTCGACGACCACCATCTCGACGGGGATTCCCTCGGCCCGGGCGAGCTCCGCGGCGAGGCCGAAATTGAGCCGGTCCCCGGTGTAGTTCTTGACGATGAGCAGGACGCCCGCCGGGCCGCCGACCGCCCTCAGCGCGGCAAGGACGGCATCCGTCCCGGGCGAGGCGAAGACGTCGCCGCTGACCGCCGCGGTCAGCATCCCCCGCCCGACATAGCCGGCGTGGGCGGGTTCGTGGCCGGCGCCCCCGCCGGTCACGATCGCCACCTTGCCGCTCTCGCGGAACGCCGCGATGTCGGCACGGACCACCGTGGTCTCGCCCGCGAGGAGGGCGAGCTGCGGATGGAGCGCGACAAGCCCCTCCAGCGAGTGCCGGACGACCAGGGGGATCTCGTTGATCAGCTTCTTCATCGCGTCGGGGCCTCTCTCGCCGTGAGCCGGTCCGCGATGATAGCGGCGATCCGCGCCGACCGCGCGGGGGGCGCGGGAAGGCGGGCCGGAACGCCTGCGCGCCCTTGTCGCGGGCGCCCTCAGGGCGGTTGACGGGGTGGCGTGCCGGGCCTAGAAGAATCGTCCGTGGTCATTTGAGCCGGCCGGCTTGCAGCCACGTTAAACAAATAGCTAAAAGGCCGGAGGGGCTTCGACCCGACCCGGCTTCACGGCCGGATTTTTTGTCGGGAGCCCGAAATGGCAAAGCGTTCGAACGGAAAGAAGAAGCAACCGAGGCCGGCGACCACGCTGGTCCACGGCGGGATACTCCGCTCGCAGTTCGGCGAGAACGCCGAGGCGATCTTTCTGACCCAGAGTTTCGTCTACGACACCGCCGAGGCCGCCGCCGCGCGCTTCAAGGGCGACGACCCGGGCTTCGTCTATTCGCGCTTCTCCAACCCCACCGTCGCGATGTTCGAGGAGCGGATGCGCCTCCTCGAGGGCGCGGGCGCGGCGCGGGCCACCGCGAGCGGCATGGCCGCGGTCACCGCCGCGATGCTGTGCCACCTCAAGGCCGGCGACCATGTCGTCGCGGCCAAGGCGCTGTTCGGCTCGTGTCGCTACGTGGTCGAGGACCTCCTGCCGAAATACGGGATGAGCGCGACGCTGGTGGACGGCCGCGACCTCGACCAGTGGCGCGCGGCGGTGACGCCGCAGACGCGGACGTTCTTCCTCGAGAGCCCCACCAATCCGACCCTCGAGGTGATCGATATCGCGGCCGTGGCGAAGATCGCGAAGCAGGCGGGGGCGCGGCTGATCGTCGACAACGTCTTCGCGACCCCGCTCCTCCAGAAGCCGCTCGAACTCGGCGCCGACGTCGTCGTCTACTCCGCGACCAAGCATATCGACGGCCAGGGGCGGTGCCTCGGCGGCGTGGTGTTGGCCGACGAGGCCTTCGTCGCCGATCATCTCCACACGTTCCTGCGCCAGACCGGGCCGTCGATGAGCCCGTTCAACGCCTGGGTGCTGCTGAAGGGGCTCGAGACCCTGCACCTGCGCGTCGCCCGCCAGACGGAGAGCGCCGGCATCCTCGCCGACCGCATGGCCGGGCACCGGAACGTCAGCCGCTTGCTCTATTGCGGGCGGCCGGACCATCCGCAGGCGGACATCATCGCGCGGCAGATGAAGGGCGGCTCGAGCATCATCACCTTCGAGGTCAAGGGCGGCCAGAACGGGGCGTTCCGGGTGTCCAACGCGCTCGACGTGATCCGCATCTCGAACAATCTCGGCGACGCCAAGAGCCTCATCACCCATCCCTCGACGACCACGCACCAGCGGCTTTCCGAGGCGAGCCGGCTCGAGCAGGGCATCACGCCCGGCACGCTCCGGCTCTCGATCGGCCTCGAGGATGTCGAGGACCTCTGGGAGGACCTCGAGGCGGCGCTGGACCGCGCGGCGCGCTGAGCCGTGAGGCTCCCGGACGCGTCGCCGCGTCCGGGAATGCGCCTCAGGCGAGGAGCTGGGCGGCGTCGTCCGCGGTGAGCGGCGCCGGGCGCTCGACGGAGGAGCCGATCGCCACGTGGCGGCGCTCGGCCGCTGCCGTGAGGATCGATTCCATCACGTCGACGACATGGGCCGCGAGCCGGCCCGAGCAGCGCGGCTCGCGGTTCCGGTTCGCGGCGTCGACGAGGTCGGCCACGCCGAGCATCCGGTAGTTCGCGCGCTCGGGGTCGGCGGCCGGCCAGTTCGGCCCGCCGAAGGGCTCGAGCGCCGAATCGGCGAGCGCATAGTCCCCGGCCCCCTCCGAATACGACACCGTGCCGCCGAAGAAGTTGGGATCGGGGACCAGCATCGAGCCCTTCTCGCCATAGAGCTCGATCGGGTTGGGGTGGCCGTGCTTCCAGACGTCCCAGCTCGTGCCGAGCGTGACCTGCGCGCCGGAGGCGAATTCGAGGATGGCGTTGATGGTGGTCGGCGTGGTCACCGGGATGCGCTTGCCCTTCATCGGGCCCTCGGCGCTGACCAGCCGGTCGGGAAAGCCCTTCTTCGCCATCGCGACGACGCCCTTCACCGGGCCGAGGAGGCTGACGAGCGTCGTGAGGTAGTACGGGCCGATGTCGAAGACCGGCCCCGCGCCGGGCTCGAAGAAGAAGCCCGGGTTGGGGTGCCAGTGCTCCATCCCGTGGCTCATGACGTAGGCGCTGCCGGCGATGACCTCGCCGATCGCGCCCGCGTCGATGAGCCGCCGGGCGAGCTGGGGGGCGCCGCCGAGGAAGGTGTCGGGCGCGCCGCCGAGCTTGACGCCGCGGCGGTCGGCCTCCGCGACCAGGTCCCTGGCGGCCGCGGCCGAGAGCGCCAGCGGCTTCTCGCTGTAGGCGTTCTTGCCGGCCGAGAGGATGGCATGGGTGACGTCGTGGTGGGCGGACGGGACGGTGAGGTTGATCACCGTGTCGACCTCGTCGCTGCCGAGGAGGCCGTCGACGCCGAGCGCGGCGACGCCGTATTTCTCCGCCTTGGCCCTGGCCAGCGGCGCGTCGATGTCGGCGCAGGCGACGATCGCGAGCCCGCGGAACAGCGGTGCGAGGGTGAAATAGGTGTCCGAGATGTTGCCGCAGCCGATGATGCCGATACGGTTGGTGCCGGTCATCGCGCTCAGCCCCCGTTCCGCCCGGTGAGACCGGCGAGGAAGTCGAAGGAGTGCCGGGCGAAGCCCTTCCAGTCGGAGGGGTTGTCGTTCTCCATCACCAGGAGGTCGCAGCCCGAGGCCGCGATCGTCGGCCAGATCGCGTGCCAGTCGATGGTGCCGGCGCCGACGTCGGTCCAGCCGTCGTCCTTCGTCACCCCCTCGGGAGCCGTGTCCTTGACGTGGAAGGCGACGATGCGGCCGGGAAAGCGGGTCAGCTCCGCCTCGATCGGGGAGCCCGACCGGGCGATCCAGCCGATGTCCGGCTCGTAGTACATCCCCGCCGGCGCGATCAGCGCCTCGATCGGCCGGAAGCCGTCGGCCAGCGGCTCGTACTCGAAGGCGTGGGTGTGCCAGGCGAGCTTGATCCCTTCGGCGGCGAGCGCCGGGACGCTCTCGGCGAGCCGGCCGGCGAAGGCCTCCCAGCCGGCGCGGTCCCCCGGGCGCTGCTCCTCGACGAGGTAGGGGAGGACCGCCGCCTCGAGGCCGAGGGTCTTGGCGATGTCGATGAAGGCGGCGCGGTCCGACAGGAGGAGGTCGACCGGCAGGTGCGCGGTCGGGCAGGCGAGGCCGACGGCGTCGATCTTCCTGCGGAACGCGGCGGCGGTGTCGAATGCGCCGCGATAGGGCTCGACCGCGTCGAAGCCGATCTCGGCCAGCGTGTCGAGCTGCGCCTCGAGCGGGGGGAAGTTCCGCGCGCTGTAGAGCTGGAACGAAATCCGGTAGTCGCTCATCGTCTCTGGTCTTCTTTCGTCAGGATGGGGACCGGGGAGGGGATCCCTCAGATGCGTTCGCCGCTCTCGGCGTCGAACAGGGAGGCATGGTCGGGCTGGAAGCGGGCCTGGATTCGCTGGCCCTTTCCGAACGTGTCGTCGGGCCCGATCCGGATCGCGACCGTATCCGGGCCGACGGTGCCCCAAAGGAGCGAGTCGGCGCCCATCGGGTCGATCAGGGTGACCTCGACGGGGAGCGCGGCGGAAGATCCGTCGGCCTTCGTCTCCAGCTGCTCGGGGCGGACGCCGAGCACCACGGGACGGCCGTCGCCGGGCGTCCCTGCGAACTCGTAGCCCGCGATGGCGACGAGGGCGCCGTCGGCGAGGCGGAGGGCGGGCGCGCCGGCGTCGGCGACGAGCGTGCCCTCGATGAAGTTCATGGCCGGGGAGCCGACGAAGCCGGCGACGAAGCGGTTGATCGGCCGGCGGTAGATCTCCTTCGGCGGGGCGAGCTGCTGGATCACGCCGCCGTGCATGACCGCGACGCGGTCGGCGAGGGTGAGCGCCTCGATCTGGTCGTGGGTGACGTAGATCATGGTCGAGCCGAGCTCGCCGTGCAGCTTCTTGATCTCGACCCGGAGCTCGGTGCGGAGCTTGGCGTCGAGGTTGGAGAGGGGTTCGTCGAAGAGGAACACGTCGACGTCGCGGACGAGGGCCCGGCCGATGGCGACGCGCTGGCGCTGACCCCCCGAGAGCTCCGCCGGGCGGCGCTGGAGCAGCGGCTTGATCTGGAGGAGGGACGCGGCCTTCTCGACCCGCGCCGCGATCTCCGCCTTGGGCAGCCCGGCGACACGAAGCCCGAAGGTGAGGTTCCGCTCGGCGGTCATGCGCGGATAGAGCGCGTAGGACTGGAACACCATGCCGATGCCGCGGTCCTTCGGCTCCTCCCAGGTGACGTTCCGGCCGCCGATCCAGACCTGCCCGGCGCTGACGTCGAGAAGCCCGGCGATGGCGTTGAGCAGCGTCGACTTCCCGCAGCCGGACGGCCCGAGCAGGACGATGAACTCGCCGCTCTCGACCTCGAGGGTGAGGTCCTTGAGGACCTGGAGATGGCCGAAGGCGACGCCGAGATTCCTGACCGATACCTCCGCCACGGTCCCTATCCTTTCACTGCGCCGGCGGCGATGCCGCGCACGAACCAGCGGCCCGAGATGAAGTAGACGGCGAGCGGCACCGCCGCCGTCAGGATCGTCGCGGCCATGTTGATGTTGTACTCCCGCACGCCCGTCGTCGAATTGACGATGTTGTTGAGCTGTACCGTCATCGGCCAGTTGGAGCGGCCGGCGAAGACCACCCCGAACAGGAAGTCGTTCCAGATGCCGGTGACCTGGAGGATGACGGCGACGATGGTGATCGGCACCGACATCGGCACCATGATCATGAAGAAGATGCGCCAGAACCCGGCGCCGTCGACGCGCGCCGCCTTGAACAGCTCGACCGGGAGCGAGGCGTAGAAGTTGCGGTAGAGCAGCGTCAGCAGCGGCATGCCGAAGATGGTGTGGATGATGATGATGCCGGGCATCGTCGCGAACAGCCCCACCGTCGAGAGGCCGATGATCAGCGGATAGATCACCACCTGGTAGGGCACGAAGGCGCCGAAGACGAGGAGCGCGAAGAGGAGGTTCGCGCCCTTGTAGGGCCAGTAGGTGAGCGCGTAGCCGTTGAGCGAGGCGCACACGATCGAGATGATCACGCTCGGCACGGTGATCTTGACCGAGTTCCAGAACCCGGGGCTGAGCCCGTTGCAGTCGAGCCCCGTGCAGGCGTTGAACAGCGCGTCGATCCAGGGCTGGATGGTCGGGTCGGCGGGCAGGTTGAAGAGGTTGCCGAGGCGGATCTCCGGCATCGTCTTCAGCGAGGTGACGATCATGATGTAGAGCGGCACCAGGAAGAACAGCGCTGCCACGACCAGGAACGCATAGAGGCCGATCCGCCCCGCCGAGAGGCGCCGCGGCCTCGGGCCGGCGGGCTCGGCCCGCGCGCCGGCGTCCAGCGTGCCCTCGGCGGTGATCACCGGCGCGCTCACGACGCCGCTCCCGCCGCGCGCTTCCGTCGCCACATGAGGATGCCGCCGATGGCGATGACGATGAGGATCGGCAGCAGCATCATGGTCGCCGCCGCCATGCCCTGGCCGACGTTCTGGCGCACCGTGATGAGCTGGATCACGAAGACCGCCGGCATGGTCGTGGCATAGCCCGGGCCGCCCCCGGTCATGGCGATGACGAGGTCGTAGACGCGGACGACGCTCACCGCCTGGAGGACGAAGGCGGTGGCCACGGCGCCGCGCATCATCGGCAGGCCGATGAAGAGATAGGCGCGCCAGTTGGGGATGCCGTCGACCTTCGCCGCCTTCCAGATCTCCTGGTCGATGCCGCGGAGCCCGGCGAGAAGGATCGCCATGGTGACGCCGGCACCCTGCCAGATGCCGGCGACGACGAGCCCGTAGATGGCGAGCTTGGGGTTGACCAGGGGCGCGAAGGAGAAGCTCTCCCAGCCGAGGTTCCGCATCGCCGACTGGAGGCCGAGATTGGGGTCGAGCGCCCACTGCCAGACGAGGCCGGTGACGATTAGCGACATGGCGAAGGGATAGAGGAAGATCGAGCGGAACGTGTCCTCGGCCCGGATGCGCTGGTCCATGAAGACCGCAAGCAGGTAGCCGAAGACGAGATTGCAGGCGATCGACAGGCCGCCGAAGATCCAGATGTTCTGGACCGCCACCAGCCAGCGGTCGGTGGCCCAGAGGCGGCGATACTGGAGAAGGCCGACGAAGTCCCAGTTGGGGAACAGCTTGGAGCTAGTGAACGACCACAGCACCGAGAAGCCGATGCCGATCACGAACACCCCGACCGAGACGAGGATCATCGGCAGCGTGCCGATGATGGCACTGGAATGGAAGCGGCGCTTCCGGGCCGGGGCTGTCGCGGCGATGGTCATGGCCGTGGCTCCGCGCGGTCGGGGTCGGATCGGGCCCGCCGGGATGGCGGAGGCAAGGGGCAGCGGGCCGGATGCCGCTGGCGGCACCCGGCCCGGCCGGCGTCCTAGTCGGACAGCTCGATGATCGAGGCAAACTGCGCCGCCGCGTCCTCGGGCGTGACCGAATCGTCGGCGAAGAAGTTCGAGACGAGCTCGTTGATCTGCTGGTTGGTGTTCTCGGTGATGAACCGGTTGGTCGCCGGCACGATCTTGGAGGGGTCCTCGACCGCGGACAGCGCCTTCTGCATGCAGGGGTCGGCGGTCGACATGTCGACGTCGCCGCGGACCGGCATCGAGCCCTTGGCGTTGTTGAAGGCGACCTGCACCTCGGGGCTGATGATCAGCTGGGCGAGGCGCTTCTGGGCGGCCTCGACCTCGGGGTCGTCCTGCTTGAAGAAGACGAAGATGTCGCCGTCGGTCGAGACCAGCGGCTTGTCCTCGTTGAGGCCGATCATGCAGCCGAAGTCCTCGACGCCCTTCATGCCGGCCGCCGCGAACTCGCCGCGCGCCCAGTCGCCCATCACCTGGAGGCCGGCCTTGCCGGTGATCACGAGGTTGGTCGTGTCATTCCAGTTGCGGTTGGCGTAGCCGTCGTCGGTCAGGCCCTTGAGGGCGCGCAGGTCGGTGAACACCTGGACCATCTCGGGCCCGCCGGCGAGCGCGGCGTCCTTGTCCTCGAGCATCTTGTTGCGGTTCTCGACGCCGAGCGCCTCGGTCAGCATGTCCTGGAAGAGGAGCTGGATCTGCCAGCCGTTGCCGTCGCCGCCGATCGCGAACGGGATGATGCCGGCGTCCTTGAGCTTCGGCGCCGTCTCGATGAACTCGGCGAAGGTCCGCGGCTCGGGCACGCCGGCCTTCTCGTAGGCGTCCTTCGAGTACCAGGCCCAGTAGTTGGAATGGATGTTGACCGGCACGCACCACCACTTGCCGTCGATCAGGCAGGCGGCGTTGATCTGCTTCGGCCGGATGACCTCCTCCCACTTGCCCTCGGTGGCGATCTCGGTGAGGTCGAGCAGCTGGCCGTTGGCGATCAGCTCCTCGTACTGGCGGCCGGGGTTGAACTGGGCGGCCTCGGGCGGATCGCCGCCGAGCACGCGCTGCATCACCGTGGCGCGGGCGGTCTCGCCGAGCGCGATGGCACTGTCGACCCACTTGTCGCCCTGGCCGTCATTGTCGAGCGCCTTGGCGAACTCGGCGACCGCGGCGGCCTCGCCCTTCGAGGTCCACCAGTGGATCACCTCGATGTCGGCGGCGCTCGCGGCGGCGGGCGCAAGCAGGGCTCCCAACGCGACCATGGCCATCAGTTTCGTGCGAAGCGTCATGCCTTCCTCCCATTGTGCCACGCGGCTTGCGTGGACGATCGATGCTCGGCATCGCCGGCCCCGGGCCGAAGATGCAATCGATTACATTGATCCCGCGGAACTGCGGGCGTTTCCAGGTTCCCAGTCTATTCGGTCTTCTGCGGACCGTTGAAATCGTTTACATGAAGTCTAGCCCACGCGGGGCGGATGTCAACGCTCCGTCGAGCGGCTAGACTTGGCAGGAATCGCGGACCATGGGCGACGACAGGCGAACTCCTCCCCCCACGATGACCAGGGTACGGACCTCCGGCCGCCGCCGCGGCGTCTCGCCGGCCGCGACGATCCTCGACGTCGCGCGCCGGGCGGGCGTCTCGACCGCCACGGTGAGCCGCGCGCTGGCCTTCCCCGACCGCGTGGCCGAGGCGACGCGGGCGCGCGTGATCGCGGCGATCGCCGTCACGGGCTACACGCCCAACGCCTCGGCGCGCAACCTCCGCGCCCGTTCGACCCGCATCGTGCTCGCGCTCCTGCCGGGCATGAGCAACACGTTCTTCACCCCGATCCTCAACGGCATCGAGGACGTGCTGTCGGCGGCGGGCTACGGCATGATCATCGGCGACACGCGCGGCAGCCCGGGCAAGGAGGCGCTCTACACGCAGTTCATCCGGGCCGGGCAGGTCGACGGCGTCATCCTCTTCACCGGCCACCTTCCGCGCGACGGCGAGCTCGCGCCGGAAACCGGACGGGTGCCGATCGCGCTGGTCTGCAACGAGATCGTCGGCGACGACCGCTTCTCGGTGTTCGACGTCGACAATCGCGACGCGGCGCGGCGGGCCGCGGCCTACCTCATCGCGGCGGGCCACCGGCATATCGGCCACATCTCCGGCGCCCCCGACAATGTCGAGGCGTCCGAGCGCCGGCTGGGGTTCCGCGACGCGCTGGCCGAGGCGGGCCTGCCGGTCGACGAGGACGCGATCTGGACGGGCGGCTTCCGCTTCGAGAACGGGGTCGAGGCCGCGGCGCAATTCCTCGCCCTGCGCGACCGGCCGACCGCCATGTTCGCCTCCGCCGACGACGCCGCCATCGGCTTCATCCGCACGGTGCGCGATGCCGGGATTCGCACGCCCGAGGACGTTTCCGTCGTCGGCTTCGACGACATCGACTATGCGAGCATCATCGAGCCGCCCCTCACGACCATGCGTCAGCCGCGGGAGGAGCTCGGACGGCTGGCGGCGGAGGACCTGCTTGCCCGCATGCATCGGGACGCGCCCGAGCTTCCTCCGACCCGGAGTCGCCTCGTCTGTACGCTGGTGTCGCGCGCGAGCGTCCGCCGCCTCGAGGCGCCGGAGCGGGCATGGCGCCGCGCCGCCGGCACCGTCTCCGCCGCGCGGCGCCGCGCGCCGGGAAAGGCCGGGCTGTCGCCATGATGCCGGCGGCCGGCGCGCGGGTCGTTCTCGGCCTCGTCACCGGCCTCGGCAATTCGTTCTGGAACGTCGTGGTCAAGGCCGCGGAGACGGCTCTCCTCCAGGGCGGCTACGGCGTCGTGCTGGCCGAGGCCCGCGACGATCCCGAGCGGCTCGCCCACTACGAGAGCCTCCTCCGGTCGGGCTACGTCGCCGGCCTGATGCTCTACGGCCCGCCATCGGCCCTGGCGTCCCGGCTGCTGGCCACGGATCGCCCGGCCGCGGTCCTCTACGGCACGGCGCCCGAATCCGCCGCGGTTCCGGTCTTCGGGGTGGCGAACCGCGAGGCGGCGCGCGAGATGATGCGCCATCTCGTCGATCTCGGCCATCGCCGCATCGCCCATCTCGCCGGGCCTGAGGACCATGTCGACGCCCGCGAGCGCCTCGACGGCTACCGCGACGGGCTCGCCGCCGCCGGCCTGCCCTACGTCCCCGAACTGGTGTGGCGGGGGGACTATGCTTTCGTCGCCGGGACGCGGGCCGCGATCCGCTGCATCGCGATGCCGACGCGGCCGACCGCGGTGTTCGCGGCGAGCGACGAGATGGCGATCGGCCTGATCTCGGGCTTGCGCGACGGGGGCGTGCCGGTGCCGGATGCGCTGTCGGTGGCCGGCTTCGACGGAACGGACCTCTCGGCCATGTATCAGCCGGCGCTGACGACGATCCTCCAGCCGCGGGCGGAGCTCGGACGGCTCGCCGCGGAGAGCATCCTGCGCCGGCTGGCGGGCGCGCCGCCCGAATCGGGAACGGTCCGGCTTCCCTGCCGGCTGGTGGTGCGCCAGAGCGTCACGCCGCCGCCGCGCGGCGCGCCGGCGCCCGCCTCCGCCTGACCGGCCCGGCGTGTCACACAAGCGTCATGCGGCTCGGGCATGGGAGCCCGTTCGGCCATTTCAAAGG
>Ga0182738_1000625_pt1 | contig 47208 bp, 36 predicted proteins | sample eDN5th30CBELigMG_FD_128876 | JGI IMG/M metagenome (GOLD analysis project Ga0182738, IMG submission 128876) | Enriched Miracle-Growth compost microbial communities from Emeryville, California, USA - eDNA 5th pass 30_C BE-Lig MG (version 2)... ... | reverse complement strand
GCCAATGAGCAACAAAGGGCAAACACTACAAGATCCATTTCTAAACGCCCTGCGCAAGGACCATGTCCCTGTATCCATCTATCTGGTAAACGGCATCAAGCTGCAAGGGCAGGTTGAATCCTTTGACCAATACGTCGTTTTGCTGCGCAACACCGTTACCCAGATGGTTTACAAGCACGCCATTTCCACGGTCGTGCCCGCTCGTCCCGTCAATTTCCAGGTCGATGACTCTGCTGAATAAGCCTCTGAATCTGACTGCCGGAACGCCCGCCGTGCGCTTCGCGCCGGCGGGCCTTTCGTTTTGGGAACGCCGTTGATGATGAAGGTGCTGGTCATCAGCGTGGACCTGGGCGAGCCAGACTATGCTGCGCACGCCGAAGAGTTCACCATGCTGGCGGAAGGGGCGGGCGCTGATATCGTGGCGACCCTTACCGCCCGGCGGGCCCGCCCCGACGCGGCGTATTTCATCGGCTCGGGCAAGGTCGAGGAAGCCTCATTGCTGGCGGATACATCCGGCGCCGAGATCATTCTGTTCGACCAGCCATTGAGCCCGGCCCAGCAGCGCAATATCGAGCGCCGGCTGAACCGCCGGGTAGTCGACCGCGTCGCCCTGATCCTCGATATTTTCGCTTTGCGGGCCAAGAGCCACGAAGGCAAGCTGCAGGTCGAGCTTGCCCAGCTGCAGCATCTTTCCACACGCCTGACGCGCATGTGGTCGCACCTTGAGCGCCAGCGGGGCGGCATAGGGATGCGCGGTCCGGGCGAATCGCAGCTCGAGATGGACAGACGCATGATCGGCGACAAGGTGAGGCTGCTGCGCTCGCGGTTGGACCGCGTGCAGCGGCAGCGCACGACACAGCGCCGCGCCCGGTCGCGCGGCAATACGCTCTCTGTGTCCCTGGTTGGTTACACCAATGCCGGAAAATCAACGCTGTTCAATGCCTTGACGCGGGCTGACGCCTATGCGGCCGACCAGCTGTTCGCAACGCTCGATACGACAACGCGCCGCGTCTGGATCGAAGGCGCCGGGCAGGTTGTTATATCTGACACCGTTGGCTTTATCCGTGACCTTCCTCCCACCCTGATTGCCGCTTTTCGCGCCACGCTTGAAGAAACCGTGCAGGCAGACCTGCTGCTGCATGTGGTCGATGCTTCCAGCCCGCAGCGCGAAGAGCAGATCGTCGAGGTCAACAAGGTTTTGTCTGACATCGGCGCCGACGAGATTCCCCGCATTCTCGTCTACAACAAAATAGATCAGGCAGGCTATGAGCCCAGGGTGGAACGTAACGAACATGGTACGATTGCACGAGTTTTTGTGGGCGCCTTGGGGCGCCTGGGTTTGGACGGTTTGCGTGGGGCAATCGTCGAATCAGGACAAATCGCGGGAAACAATGCGTTTACTATCCAGAATCTTCAATCTGAATGACCCCGGCTGGGGACGTGGCGGGAACAACAATGGCTCCGAGCCTCCCAAGCGTCCCAGCCAGAATGATGGTCCGCCCGATCTCGACGAGGTCTGGCGCGACTTCAATAATCGCCTGGGCGCTCTGTTCGGGCGCAAGCCGCGTCGCGGCGGCAACCGCTTTGGCGGAGGGGGTGACAATGGCTCAGGGGGCAACATGCAGTTTCCCACAGGATCGCCCAAGGCATTGGGCGTCATCGCAGTTATCATCGTCGCGCTCTGGCTTGCCAGCGGTTTCATGATCGTGCAGGAAGGGCAGGTGGCCGTGGTCACCCGCTTTGGCCAGTACACCAAGACATTGAATCCCGGCCTGCAATGGCGTCTGCCTTATCCGATCGAGAATCACCAGATGGTGAATATCTCGCAACTGCGCACATTCGAGGTCGGCTATCGCGGCAATGCACGCAACAAGGTGCTGCCCGAATCGCTGATGCTGACAACGGACGAGAATATCGTCGACCTTCAGTTTGTCGTGCAGTATCGCCTTATGTCCAATGGCGCGCCAGACTATCTTTTCAAGACCAGCCAGCCTGATGAATCCGTGCGACAGGCGGCGGAAACCGCGATGCGTGAAATCGTGGGCAAGAAACCCATGGATTTCGTCCTGTATTCGGGCCGTACCGAGGTTGCGACAGAGGTCCAGAAACTTGCGCAGAGCATTCTCGACCGCTATCAGACCGGGATACAGATCAGCACGGTAGCCATCCAGAACGTCCAGCCGCCGGAGCAGGTCCAGGCGGCATTCGATGATGCCGTCAAGGCCGGGCAGGATCGAGAGCGCCTTATCAACGAGGGCAATGCCTACGCCAACAAGGTGCTGCCCGAGGCACAGGGTCAGGTCGCCCGCATGATCCAGGATGCAGAGGGTTATCGAGCCAAGGTGATCGGCGATGCCGAAGGCGATTCGTCGCGCTTTGCCAGCGTCGAGTCAGAGTTTGCGAAGGCGCCCGAAATTACGCGCGAGCGCCTGTATCTTTCCACCATGCAAGAGATCCTGCGCGACGCCGGTAAGGTCATGATCGATACTGACTCGAACAGCAACATGCTTTATCTGCCGCTTGACAAGCTGATGGGGCAGGTGGCCCGCGACCGTGGCGCTGCCGGCAACGTGGATGCGGCTGTCGCGGCTGCGGCGGCGGCAAACCAGACTACACAGCAAACCCAGACGTCACGCCCGGCGCCGACCAGGACACCCACACAGGGCAGTTCGTCCTCGCCGTCGCTCGCAGTGAACCCGTATTCGCGCTAAGAGGTCCAGATGCAACGCTTATTTCCTGTACTGATCGGCCTGGTCATCGTCCTGGCGGTACTGTCTTCCTGCGTATTCGTGGTGCGCGAGCGTGATTCCGCACTTGTGTTCGCCCTGGGCGAGGTGCGCGAAACCATTGTCGATCCCGGCCTGTATTTCAAGTTTCCGCCCCCCTTTGAAAACGTCGTGCGTCTCGACAAGCGCCTGCAAACCATCGAGAACAATGACCCGGAACGTATCCAGACTGCCGAAAAGAAGAACCTGCTGATCGATTCTTTCGTGAAGTGGCGTATTTCCGATCCGCGCCTGTTTTACGTTACCTTCGGCGCCAATGATCGCGCGGCGGTGGAGCGGCTGACCGCCCAGATTCGCGATGCCTTGAACGCATCGGTCAACGTGCGCACGGTGAAGGAGGTGGTTTCCAACGAGCGCGACAAGATCATGCGCGAGGTGCTTGAGAATGTCGCCGCGAGGGCCAAGCCGCTTGGCGTCGAGGTGGTCGATGTGCGCCTGCGCCGCATTGACTTCGCACCCGAGATTTCCGAATCCGTCTACCGCCGCATGGAAGCCGAACGCAAGCAGGAGGCCAACCGCCTGCGCGCATCCGGCACGGCGGACAGCGAGCGTATCCGCGCCCAGGCCGACCGTGAGCGCCAGGAGATACTGGCCAAGGCCTATGCGGAAGCGCAGCAGGTCAAGGGCGAGGGCGATGCCAAGGCAGCCGCGATCTTCGCGCAGGCCTACGGCAAGAATCCCGAGTTCTTCAGCCTCTACAAGAGCCTGGAAGCGTATCGCGATGCCTTTGGCCAGGGCAACGACACCATTGTCCTGAGCCCGAAATCTGATTTCTTCCGCTACTGGGGCTCCGCCTCACCCGGCGCGGCGCCGGCCGGCGCCCAATAAATGCCGGCCGATGGCCTGGCGCATCAAGGGGCCTGGACACCGTTCCCGGCCCCGCTTTCATTTCCACGCCTTATTCGTTTATACTAACGCGTAAGTTTTGTTTACCTTTTCCGCAAGCGACTTGGCGGGCTTACGCCCCAGGTCGCTTTTTGTTTGGCCTAGTCCATCCTGTTTCTGATCGGGATCGAAAGATGTCCACATGGTTATTGCCAGAAAGCCTGGCAGATATCCTGCCCGCCGAAGCCCGCCGCATCGAGGAGTTGCGCCGCACGCTGCTGGATCTGTACCGCACTTATGGCTACGAACTGGTTGCCCCTCCGCTGGTCGAATACCTTGATTCGCTGCTGGCCACAGGCGACAGTTCCCTGAGCCTGCGTACATGCAAGCTGATTGACCAACTGTCTGGCCGAACCCTGGGGGTGCGGGCCGACATGACACCGCAGGTGTCGCGCATTGATGCGCATCTGCTCAATCGCGAAGGCGTGACCCGGCTCTGTTACTGCGGCCCCGTGCTGCATGCGCGGCCCACAGGCCTGCTTTCAGATCGCGAGCTGCTGCAGATCGGGGTCGAGATCTTCGGGCACGCAGGTTTCGAGGCGGATATCGAGGTTATTGAACTGGCGCTAGAAACCGTCCGCAGGGCAGGGCTGGCGACCGCGCGTGTGGATCTCAATCATCCCGCCGTGCCGCGCGCAATCATAGACGCCGATCCCGCGCTGGCCGGGCAGGCGGAAACCATTTTCGAGCTTCTTGCCGCCAAGGATGTTCCAGGGCTTGCGGAGCTTGGCAGGCAGTGCGAAGGGGTGCGGGACGACAGCATGCAGGCCTTGCTGGCGCTGACCACACTCTATGGCGGTACCGAAGCAATTGGCCGGGCCCGTGAAGTGCTGCCCCATCTGCAGGCGCTGGACGCCGCGCTGGACGAGCTGGATATGCTGGTGCAGGCTTTGCCCAGCCACGATTTCTCGGTTGATCTTGCCGATGTGCGCAGCGGCTACGGCTACCATTCAGGGGTCATGTTCTCGATCTATGCCCAGGGTTGGCACGATGCGCTGGTCCGGGGTGGCCGCTACGATGGCCTGGGCCGGGCATTTGGCCGGTCCCGTCCGGCAACCGGCTTCAGCCTCGACCTGCGTAAGCTCTCGTCGGGCCTGTCGCCGGCGCGTCCGGCCAAGGCTATTCGCGCCCCCTGGGGCACGCAGGCCGACCTGGTGCAAGCCTTGCGCGCGCTGCGTGCGCAGGGGGAGATTGTTGTGCAGATGTTGCCGGGGCAGCCGCACCGGCTGGACGAATTCACTGTCGACCGCGAGCTGGTCATGGTCGACGGCGCATGGACAGTAAGAGGGATACACTAACCCCTTTGCGGGACGTTGTATCGTATGGATCAACCTGCCTGGCCAGGTCTTAGGGCAAGGCACTTTAGTGATACGTAACATGAGCAAGAACATCGTTGTAATCGGCACCCAATGGGGTGATGAAGGCAAAGGGAAGATTGTTGACTGGCTGGCCGAATCGGCCCAGGGCGTGGTGCGCTTCCAGGGCGGACACAATGCCGGCCACACGCTATGGATCAACGGCAAGAAAACCATACTGCGCCTTATTCCGTCCGGCATCATGCATCCGCATGTGACCTGCTATATCGGCAATGGCGTGGTACTGTCGCCCCAGGCATTGCTGCAGGAAATCGCCGAACTCGAGGCGGCCGGCCTTGAGGTGCGCTCCCGCCTGCAGGTTTCTCCTGCCTGCCCCCTGATCCTGCCTTACCATATCGCCGTCGACCAGGCGCGTGAAGCCCGCAAGGGGGAAGGCAAGATCGGTACGACGGGACGCGGCATCGGGCCTGCATACGAAGACAAGATTGCGCGGCGCGCATTGCGTGTGCAGGATCTCTACGATCCCGAAATCTTCGATGAAAAGCTGGCTGAGGTGCTCGACTATCACAATTTTGTCCTCACCCAGTATCTCGGCGCCCAGGCTGTATCGGCTGAAGAGGTCCGTGACCTGGCCATGTCTCTTGCGCCTCAGCTCGAACCCATGGTGGGCGACGTGTCCAACAGCCTCTATCACGCGGGCAAGTCAGGCCACAAGCTGCTGTTTGAAGGCGCCCAGGGCGCTCTGCTGGATATCGACCACGGCACTTACCCCTTCGTCACCAGCAGCAACTGCGTGGCGGGCGCCGCATCGGCGGGCGCCGGCGTGGGGCCCCAGACGCTCAATTATGTGCTTGGCATCGCCAAGGCATATACGACACGCGTCGGCGGCGGCCCGTTCCCGACAGAATTGCTGGATGATACTGGCGCCCGCCTGGCCACGGTCGGCAAGGAATTCGGTTCCGTGACCGGCCGGCCCCGCCGTTGCGGATGGTTCGATGCGGCAGCAATGAAGCGTTCGGTGATGATCAACGGCATCTCGGGCCTGTGCATCACCAAGCTCGATGTGCTGGATGGCGTCGAGCAGATCAAGATTGGCGTGGGCTACCGTTACAAGGGGGAGTTCCTGGACGTGCTGCCCTATGGCGCGCATGCGGCTGCCGAAGCCGAGCCGGTGCTTGAGGAAATGGCTGGCTGGACGGAGTCTACCGTCGGCATTACCGAGTACGACAAGCTGCCTGTCAATGCACGCCGTTATCTTGAGCGCATTGCCGAGATTTGCGATGTTGCCATCGATATGGTCTCCACCGGCCCCGACCGTCTGGAAACTATCGTGCTTCGCCATCCTTTCAGCGCCTGATCAGGCGCAATTCGGCAAGGGAAACCGTTTGCCGTGACGCCGGCGGCGCGCGGCATTCGCTGGGAGCCAGGCCCCTGATGTCCATGAGCGGCATCAGGGGCCTGGCTTTTCTCCAGCGGCATACGGGTTTATCATTACGAACCTTTACGAATTTACAGGGAAAACAGACTCATGAACCTGCCGTCAAGCACTGACCGCGATCTCTGGGTAAGCTGGGAGGACTACCACCACCTGATAGAAAGGCTGGCCCTCGTGGTGCACGAGTCGGGATGGAAGTTTGACAAGATTCTCTGTCTGGCGCGCGGAGGCGTGCGCGTAGGGGACGTGCTGTCACGCATTTACGATCTGCCTCTGGGCATCCTGGCCACCAGCAGCTATCGCGAGGCAGCGGGGACACAGCAAGGTCAACTGGATATAGCCCAGTTCATTACGATTACGCGCGGCACGCTGGACGGCAAAGTGTTGCTTGTAGACGACATGGTTGATACGGGCATGACCTTCAATCGTGTGCGCGATCATCTCGTGCATCAATTTCCCGCAATCACCGAATTGCGCACCGCCGTGCTGTGGTGGAAAGGGCATTCCCAGGCAAGGCCCGACTACCATGTCGAAAAGCTGCCCACCAACCCCTGGATACACCAGCCGTTCGAGGATTACGACAGCCTGCGCCCGCATCAGCTTGAATCATGGGTGCGCAAGGGCGAAAGGGGCTGATCTTTAGTCTCTTTCGTGCTAAACTTGCCTGTTGACATTTAACCCATTCATTTTAATTAACCTGCAAGGCTCTGGATTACATGCCTATTGTTCGTCTGAAAGAAAACGAGCCGTTTGAAGCTGCCCTGCGCCGCTTTAAGCGCACCATTGAAAAAAACGGCCTCCTGACCGAACTGCGTTCGCGCGAATTCTACGAGAAGCCCACGGCTGAGCGTAAGCGCAAGCACGCGGCTGCCGTCAAGCGCCATTACAAGCGCATCCGCAGCCAGCAGCTGCCTCCGCGTCTGTATTGATTCGACCCCAGGGCGGGGCAGGCGCCGGCAATCGGGCGATCCATTCGGATCACTATCGCGCCACGGCCGGCCTGCAAGGGTTTCGTGGCTGGCGGCAAGCCGGTACGGAAGACACTGAATCCCGCCCAGCACTGCGGCGAGGGCTTCGATGATACCTGAGTCCTTTGTCCAGGAGCTTCTGGCCCGTGTCGACGTCGTCGACGTCGTAGGGCGCTACGTGCAGTTGCGCAAGGGGGGAGCCAATCTGCTTGGCTTGTGCCCCTTCCACAACGAAAAAAGCCCCTCTTTCACCGTTAGTCCCACCAAGCAGTTCTATCATTGCTTTGGTTGCGGCGCGCATGGCAGCGCCATCACTTTTCTGATGGAGCATACCGGCGCGAGCTTTCCGGAAGCCGTTCGTTCCCTGGCGGCGGGCGTTGGCATGGTTGTGCCTGAAGAGCAGCGCAGCCCCCGCCAGCGGGCCGCGGACCAGCGGCGCAAAGAGGAGGTGTCGCGTCACCAGCAAGTCCTGGATATGGCGCAGGCGCATTATCTGCGCCAGTTGAAGGGCTCCCAGACCGCCATACGTTATCTCAAGCAGCGAGGGCTGTCGGGCGAGACGGCCGCGCGCTTTGGCCTTGGATGGTCCGGCACGGACCGTCGAGGCCTGGCCGCAGTCTTTCCCCACTATGAGGATGCTGTGCTGGTGGAGTCCGGGCTGGTCATTGAGTCCGAGGATGGGCGTCGCTATGACCGGTTTAGGGAACGGATCATGTTCCCGATTCGCAACACGCGCGGCAACATCATAGGCTTTGGCGGCCGGATCATTGGGAAGGGCGAGCCCAAGTACCTGAATTCGCCCGAGACGCCGCTGTTTTCCAAGGGCCACGAGCTGTATGGGCTATGGGAAGGCCGCACAGCCATACGCAGCGATGGGTTTGTGCTCGTGGTCGAAGGCTATATGGATGTCGTCGGGCTGGCGCAGCATGGCGTGGCCAATGCCGTTGCCACGCTGGGGACCGCAACCACGCCGTATCACATCCAGAAGCTGCTGCGCGCGAGCAGCAAGATCGTCTTCAGCTTCGACGGAGACAAGGCGGGGCGACGCGCTGCCTGGCGGGCGCTTACCACCTGCCTGCCCTTGCTGCGCGACGATGTCTCGATGCGTTTTCTGTTTCTGCCGTCGGAGCATGACCCCGATTCTTACGTTCGCGAGTATGGGGCCGAGGCTTTCAAGGCGACGGCGGCCGAGGCTATCCCGCTTTCCCGCTTCATGCTGGATGAGCTTGCATCGCGCCATGCCATGGATGAGGCCGAAGGGCGGGCGGCTTGTGTCTATGAAGCCAAGCCTTTGCTGGCCATCTTGCCTGAAGGGGCGCTGCGCCTGCAAATTGAACGCGAGTTCGCGCGCATGGTGCAGCTCACGCCCGAGGAGCTGGCCCAGATGCTGGCGGACATGCCGGCGCCGCAGCCCCCCAGGGCTGCACAGGCGGACGGTCTTGTGCCCTTGCCGGGGCCGGCCGCACCCAGGGCCGGGACGGGGCAGGGGGGCCACGATACCGCCCTGGACGCCCCTGGCGCGGATCATTACGACGAGCCTCCGGGCTTTATGGATGACGCGCCCGACGCGGACATGATGTCTTATGAGCCTTATCCGGATGACCGGGGAGGCGAAATGGAGCCGCCTGGCTTTAACGGCTGGCGCGGCGACGATAGAGGTGGCAAGGGCAAGAGATTTGGGCGCAACCGCGACGGTGATCGTGGCAGGGACGCGCCCAGGGGCGCAATGGTGCCGCGTGGCGCCAAGCGCGCGGTGACGCCCATGGCAAAGCGCCTGTTGCGCCTGCTGCTCGCCCATCCCGAGCTGGTGGGCACGCTCGGGGAGCAGCAGCTTGAAATTTTGCACCAGGGCCCTCATCTATCCTTGGTAAGGGATCTCATCACCCTGGCCAATATGAGCGGGGCGCGGCATGCTGGCGCCTTGTTGCAGGCAGCGGAGCCGGGAACGGATCTGGCGGGTGTGCTGGCATCGCTCACCCCTGAGCTTGTGGCGCAGGAAGAATTGCCCGATCCGAAGGCGGAATGGAATGATGCATTGCGCCGGATCGAGCTGGAAGCAGTCAAGGCCGAACAGTCGGCGCTGATTGCGCAAGGGTTGGCCGATGAGCCTTCCCGAAGAAGGTATCAAGAATTAACGCGGCGAATTGCACTGCTTTCTGGTGCTTCGTTGCATTAGTTGCAGTAAAATGAGAAGTTTTCGCGCAGTATGAGCGTATCGCCATGGCGATCTCGGGTGCGCGTCCCGGCTTGCCCCATTTGCCTTGCATATTCTCAAGCCAAGGATGGGTCAACCAACGTTAGGGCGGCAGGGACGGTGTCGGTGTATCGCGTATAGCGCTGCGTGATGGACGCGAAATGAAGTTTGCCCTGCAGTACGCGCCAGGCTCCCGCCTGCGGCGCGCATCTGTGTTTACGGAAGCGACTATGACCAAAGTTACTGGTAATGATCCCCAGGCAACCGATCCGGTTGTGAAGAAAGCCAAAACACTTGCGGCGTCCAAAAGCGCCGACAAGGCGTCTGTGAAGGCGGGGGGAAGCGACGCAGCCAAGGCACCCGCCAAGCGGGCGGCCCGCAAGACGGCATCAGGCGATGCCAAGCCCGCGCGCAAGACGACCAAGGCGGCTGGCGCCGAGGGCGCCAAGGCGGCCAAGCCAAAGGCGGTCCCGACAGGGCGCCGTCCGGGGCGTCCGGCCAAGAACGCCAATAACGACTCCGTCGACTTCAATGATGATGATAACGGCGATGTCGAGATCATTCCCGAACTCAAGCCCTTGCCCAAGCGCGGCAAGCGGGGCAAGGGAGACAAGGACGTGCCGTCGCGCAGCCAGATGACGCCGGAAGAGCAGGAAGCCCGCCGCAACAGGCTCAAAGTCCTGATCAAGCTGGGCAAGGATCGCGGCTATCTTACCTACGGTGAAATCAACGATCACCTGCCAGACGATCTGGTCGATGCGGAAGCCATCGATGGCATCATCAGCACCTTCAGCGACATGGGTATTTCGGTCTACGACCAGGCGCCCGACGCGGAAACGCTGCTGATGAGCGACAACGCGCCTGTGGCAAGCAGCGATGACGACGTTGAGGATGAGGCTGAGGCTGCCCTTACCACCGTCGACTCGGACTTTGGCCGCACGACCGACCCGGTGCGCATGTACATGCGCGAAATGGGTACGGTTGAGCTCTTGACCCGCGAAGGCGAGATCGAGATCGCCAAGCGTATCGAAGACGGCTTGAAGCATATGGTCATGGCTATTGCTGCTTGTCCGACCACTGTCAATGAGATCCTGCAGTATGTGCAGCGCGTGCGCGACGGTCAGGCGCAGATCGACGAAATCGTCGACGGCCTCATTGACCAGGAAGGCGAGGAATACGCAGGCGCGGGCGTGTCCGTCGACAGCGATGAAAGCGAAGACGGCCCGGCTGGCGGCATGAGCAGCAAGCAGCTCGAGTACCTGCGTACGACAGCGCTCAAGAAGTTCGAGGTCATCGGCCAGTGGTTCGCGAAAATGCGCCGCTCCTTTGAGACGGACGGCTATCAGGCTCAGGAATATATCCAGGCCCAGGAAGCCATTCTCAATGAGCTGATGGGGGTCCGCTTTACCGCGAAAATGGTGGAAAAGCTGGCGGATACCCTGCGTGAGCAGGTCGGGCAGGTGCGTACGCTGGAACGCGCGGTGCTGCATACTTGCGTGGATCGCGCAGGCATGCCGCGTGCGCACTTCATCAAAGTGTTCCCCGGCAATGAAACCAATCTGAATTGGGTGCTGGACGAAGTGGCTGGCGGTCACCCGTATTCAGAGACGCTCGAGCGCCATGTGCCCGCCGTGCAGGAGCTGCAGCAGAAGCTGATCGACCTGCAGGCCAGCGTTGTGCTTCCGCTGAAAGACCTCAAGGATGTCAACAAGCGGATGGCGACGGGCGAGGCCAAGGCACGCAAGGCCAAGCGCGAGATGACCGAGGCCAACCTGCGCCTGGTCATTTCCATTGCCAAGAAGTACACCAATCGGGGCCTTCAGTTTCTTGACCTTATCCAGGAAGGCAATATTGGCCTGATGAAGGCGGTGGACAAGTTTGAATACCGCCGTGGCTACAAGTTTTCCACCTATGCAACGTGGTGGATACGCCAGGCCATCACGCGTTCAATTGCTGATCAGGCGCGCACGATACGGATTCCCGTGCACATGATCGAGACCATCAACAAGATGAATCGCATCAATCGCCAGATCCTGCAGGAAACAGGCTCGGAGCCGGATCCCGCGACGCTTGCCCAGAAGATGGACATGCCCGAGGACAAGGTGCGCAAGATCCTCAAGATCGCCAAGGAGCCCATTTCGATGGAGACGCCGATCGGCGATGATGACGATTCCCACCTGGGCGATTTCATCGAGGATACCGGCACGCTTTCTCCTTCCGAATGGGCGCTGCATGGCTCCATGAGGGATGTTGTGAAAGAGGTGCTTGATTCGCTCACGCCACGGGAAGCCAAGGTGCTGCGCATGCGCTTCGGCATCGAGATGAGCACAGACCAGACACTGGAAGAGGTCGGCAAGCAGTTCGACGTTACGCGTGAACGCATCCGTCAGATCGAAGCCAAGGCGCTGCGCAAGCTGCGACATCCGAGCCGGGCGGACAAGCTCAAGAGCTTCCTGGAAGGCCAGTAGGCATGTGTCCAGGACCGAGGGCGCCTTTGGCGCTCACGGGCCCAGGACGCTCGATATCAAGCCGGCGGCAGCAATGTCGCCGGCTTTTTTCGTATGCGTTTTCCGTCAGGCGCCGTCGGGCGCTATAGTATGCAAGTCGGGTACGCAAGCCTGGCCCCGTAGGGTGCCAATATTGCGTGCCCGGAGGTGTGCCACTATGAATTTGATTCAGGAGCCTGTATATGGAACGTGTCCGCAATATCGCTGTGCTTGTAGGCAGTTTGCGCAAGGAATCGATCAACCGAAAAGTAGCGCTTAACCTGCAGCGGCTCGCTCCGGACAGCCTGTCGCTGGAAATAGTGGACATAGGCGATCTGCCGCTTTACAACCAGGACTACGATGCGGATTCCCCGGCAGCCTACACGGCGTTCAGGGAGCGCATCCTTGCCGCCGATGGGGTTTTGTTCGTGACCCCGGAGCATAACCGTTCCGTGCCGGCGGCCTTGAAAAATGCAATCGATATCGGTTCGCGCCCCTATGGCAAGAGCGTATGGAATGGCAAGCCGGGCGCCGTTATCAGCGCATCGCCTTCCATGGTCGGCGGCTTCGGCGCCAGCCAGATCGTCCGCCAGTCTCTGGTTTGCCTCAATGTCGCATGCATGCCCAATCCTGAGACTTATCTCGGGCAGGCGGACAAACTGTTTGACCCCGCAGGCAGCCTGAAGGAGACCGGGGAGGCTTTGCTGCACAATTTCATCGGCAGCTACGCGCATTGGGTGCAGCGCTTCTGAGCCGAATCGAAAAAAGAGGATCGCGATATGGCCTGGACGATAGATCTTAACTGCGATATGGGCGAAAGTTTTGGCGCCTGGAAAATGGGGCACGATGCTGAGGTGCTGCCCCACGTGACCTCAGCCAATATCGCCTGTGGTTACCATGCGGGGGACCCGGCCACGATGCGCAAGACCGTGGCAGCGGCATTGCGGCACGGCGTGGCGATCGGTGCGCATCCGGGCCTGCCTGACCTGGTTGGGTTCGGCCGGCGGAACATGGCCATTCGGCCGGAAGAGGCCTATGACATGGTTGTGGTGCAAGTCGGTGCGATGGCAGCGACAGCGGCGAGCCAGGGAGCACGGCTGCATCATGTCAAGGCACACGGCGCTCTCTACAATATGGCAGCGCGCGACAGGGCGCTTGCGAGTGCCATTGCGCAGGCTGTGTTCGATGTTGATCCTTCACTGGTGCTGTATGCCCTGGCGTCGAGCGCGCAGGTCGATGCCGCCCGTGAGGCGGGGCTGGCAGTGGCGCAGGAAGTATTTGCCGACCGCAGCTATCAGCAGGATGGCAGCCTTACCCCGCGCACCCAGCCGGGCGCCATGATCGAAGACGCGCAAGCCTCGGTGCGCCAGGTCTTGCGAATGGTGATGGAAGGAAAGGTGCGCACGATGCAGGGTGACGATATTGATGTGTGCGCCGACACCCTGTGCATCCATGGAGATCAGCCGGGCGCTGTCGATTTTGCCCGTGCCATACGCGCCGCGCTCGAAGAGGCCGGCATATCGGTGCGGACGACAGGCCGCGAAGCGCGCTGACACCCAGAGCGTCAGCGCGCTCTGCGCGCCAGCGCGTGCACGGCCAGGCCAAACAGCAAGCCCCAGAATGCGCTGCCTATGCCTGAGATAGACAGCCCCGAAGCTGTACACAGGAATGTGACAAGGGCGGATTCCCGCCCGCGTTCGTCATCCAGTGCCGCATGCAGGCTGTTGGCGATTGTGCCGATGAGGGCCAGCCCGGCGATGGCGGCAATCAGTTCGGTTGGGAAGGCAGCGAAGAGCGCCACGACTGTTGCGCCGAATATGCCCGTCAGCAGATAGAACAGCCCCGCCCAGATCGAAGCCTTGTAGCGTTGCGCCGGATCGGGATCGGCATCGCGGCTCATGCAAATCGCGGCTGTGATGGCCGCCAGGTTGAAGGCAAAGCCGCCAAAGGGCGCCAGAACCACGCCCAGCGCACCGGTCCAGTTGATCAGCGGCGATGCGGGCGTCTGGTAGCCATTTGCGCGCAGCACGGCCAGGCCGGGGATGTTCTGCGATGTCATGGTGACGATGAAAAGAGGTATGCCCACACCTATAAGTGCTGACCACGAGAATTCCGGCATTGTGAAAACCGGCAGGGCGGGGGACCACGTCAGTTTTTCCAGGTGCAGCAGGTTCATGGCGGCAGCTCCCGCGATGCCGACGGCCAGCGCCAGCGGGACCGTGTAGCGGGGCAGCCATAGCCGGCCCGCCAGAAAGGCCGCAAACATGAGCAGGACTAGCGCAAGCTGGGTTTGCATCGCCGCAAAGAGATCCATGCCGAAGCGCAGCAGTATGCCAGCGAGCATCGCACCCGCAAGGTGTCTTGGCATGTGCTGCATGAGCTTCTGGAACCAGCCTGTAATGCCGCTCAACACGATGAGCAGCGAGGAAAAAAGGAAAACCCCCACGGCCTGGTTCATGCTCAGGCCTTGCAGGCTGGTGGCCAGGAGCGCGGCGCCTGGCGTGGACCACGCCGTAAGGACGGGGCTGCGGTAGCGCAGTGAAAGCCCGATGCAACTGGCTGCCATGCCTATGCCCAGCGCCCACATCCATGAGTTCAGCTGCTCGGGCGTGGCGCCAGCGGCATATGCCGCCTGGAACACAATTGCCACTGAGCTTGTGTAGCCAACCAGCACGGCAATGAAGCCTGCCGAGATATGAGAAACCTTGAACCAGCTGCGCATAGGGGTTCGCCTGCCTTGAGATGCGTGAAGGTGGCTATCCTAGCATCATGGCTGCCTCTTTTGCATGAGTTGTTATGTTATAACATCACAATTTTATGGAAGAGGAAATAATCGTGTCGATCAGACTTCATCCCGTGACCCTCGCCCTGGCTGCCGTCTTTTTGCCGGCGGCGGTGGCAGCACAATCCGGCTCCGACGTGCCGGCAGTGCAGCTTGAGCCGGTGACCGTTACCGCCTATCCCCTGTCCGGCGATGGGGCCTCATCGGCAATTCCCGCCGATGTGCTCGACGGTTCGGCGCTGACACTGGCGCGAGAGGCAACATTGGGCGCAACCCTTGCCGGCCTGCCAGGGGTCAATGCCGATACTTTTGGTGCCGGGGCAAGCAGGCCGGTCATCCGGGGCCAGACCGCCCCGCGTGTCAGGGTCCTGTCGGATGGCTCCGAGCTTATGGATGCGTCGGGGGTGTCCCCTGATCACGCGATCACCAGTGAGCCGATGCTTGCGCAAGGCATAGAGGTGTTGCGCGGGCCAGCGTCACTGCTCTATGGCGGCGGCGCCATTGGCGGTGTGGTCAATGTTCTGGACGACCGTGTTCCCCAGGCCATACCCGAAGGGGGGGTCAAGGGCTTTGGCGAGCTGCGCGGCACGAGCGGCTCGCGCGAAGGCGCCGGAGCATTTGGCCTGACGGCGGGCGAAGGCAATATGGCCATCCATGTCGAAGGGGCCAGGCGTCATGCGGACGACTATCGTGTGCCCGGCTGGGAGGGTGGACGGCTGAAAGGCTCACATGAGGAAAGCACGACAGGCAGCATCGGTTTGTCCTGGGTGGGGGAGCGCGGCTATTTCGGCGCGGCCTATACCCAAACCCGAAGCAAATACGGCCTGCCGGGGCATAACCACGAATACGAGAGCTGCCATCCCCATGGAACACATCTGCATTGCGGGGGCCATGGCGATGAGCACGATGAGCATGGCGATGATGACCATCACGACCACGACCATGATCACGATCACGAGGCGGGGGGCGATGTTCCCTTTGTCCGGCTCGATTCGCGCAGGCTGGACCTGCGCGGCGAGTACCGTGATCCTTTTGCCGGGTTCAGCAAGCTACGTTTCCGGGGCGGCTATACAGACTACCGGCACGATGAGATAGAAGGCTCCGAGATCGCCACCACCTTCAAGAATCGCGGCTACGATGGCCGTCTCGAGCTTGAGCATCTTCCCCTTGCAGGGTGGCGCGGGGTGCTGGGCGTGCAGACATCGCGCAGTACATTCAGTGCGCTGGGCGAAGAAAGTTTCCTGCCTGAAACGGTCACGCGCAACACCGGTCTGTTTGCGCTCGAGCAGTACCGGCTGGGCCAGTGGCGCTTCGATGTGGGGGCGCGGCATGAATGGCAGACTGTGGATCCAGACGGCAAACAGGCGCGAGCTCGCCAGCATGGCACATCCGTGTCGGCCGCCGCAGTCTGGGATTTCGCCCCGCAATATGCGCTGGCATTTTCCGTTACACGCTCGCAGCGCTTGCCGGGCGCCCAGGAACTGTACGCCGATGGCATACACATGGCGACCAATACTTATGAGCGCGGCAACCCTGATCTCAAGGCCGAAACCTCCCAGAATGTCGATCTGACGTTAAGCAAGAATGCCGGCGATGCCCGCTTCTCGCTGACACTGTTCCACAATCGCGTGAAGAACTATATCTTTGCCAACACACTGGACCGTCATGAAGATTTCCGCCTGATTGAATACACGCAGCGCGATGCGGCTTTCACTGGCGCCGAGGGCGAAGCCAGCTATCGCTTCAGCAGGTATTTCACTGCCGGTATCTTCGGCGACATCGTGCATGGAAAACTGCGTAGCGGTGGCGATCTGCCGCGTATTCCCGCCGCCCGCGCGGGCGTCAGGCTCAATGCCAATTGGCAGCAATGGTCAGGTAGCGTCGAGGCATATCGGGTGTTCAGGCAGAACAGGATTGCAGACTACGAATCCAGCACGCCCGGCCACAATATGGTCAATCTCGCGCTGGCATATGACACTACCCTGGCTGGCACAGATTATTCCATCTACATGCGCGCCACCAATCTGTTCGACGTGCGTGCCTATAACCATGCCTCTTATATCTCCACAGTCGCGCCGCTGCCTGGCCGGCGTGTGATGCTGGGCGTGCGGGCCGAGTTCTGATCGGCCTGGTATCAGAGTAGGGCTTGGGATCGCGTCTTCAGTGGGCGGGCGCGATCCTTGCGGCCTCATGCTGCCTGTGTCCTGGGCAGGCTGATGGCCAGTCGTACAGGGTCATGGCTGGCCAGGCTCTTCTTGTATCCCAGTCATTTCATGAGGCATTCACCTGCTGAGCTCGATCCACTTCTCACAATAGACAGATGAATGTTCGCCTTCCTCGCGGGTGGAGCAGTTCATGCCGGCCTTGGCTACGCCATTGCGAAATGGAAAGGCAAAGTCATAATCCGCGGGGATGACAATATTCAGGGCTTCGTCGTGGAAACCGATCTTGCCGTGGTCGACGAACCGCGCGAGCCCTTCCTCGAAGTAGTCCGGCCCATTGTCGAAGATATATGGCCGAAGGATGGGGCGATTTTCCCTGTCTACATACACCCAGCCTTGGCTATCCTGCACAAGCGCATGCCCGAAACGGTCGTAGCTCTGAGCGCACGCGAGCGTCGGCACAGAGAGAAACAAGGTGATGGCAAGCATATTCGGAAATTTGACCATCCGACGAGCATAACAGCAAAATGCCTGCGGCCTGGACATCCGGTCCGGACCTGTTCAGCTTTGGCTTCTTCTGCGGGCGGCAAAGAAAAGCCCGGAGGGCCGACTAGGTCTCCGGGCGAGGGCTGCGGCGCAGGCCCGCTACGTCGCTGCGCTTTGCATTCTCGGCCAGATAGTCCGTGGTTTGTTTACCGGATGTGCGGTCCGGGCTTCAAATACAACTTCGCCTACAATGCCCGCCATGGCGAGCAAGACGAAGTCCCGAATCCGTAAAAATAGACGCACCAGCAGTAGAAAGGCTCGGCCCGGCCCTCTGAAGCGGTTCCTGCATGCTGTCGTTGCGTCGGCCATTGTCACCTTCGCCGCCGCCAGTTGTGCCATCAATCCACAGCTTCGTGAACAGCTCCCGCTGGAGCCTATTCTGTCGCGGCTGGGGGTGTCCGGTTCGGAGCGGGATGCAGCGCCGGTTGCTTCCGACGGCCAGCGGCTACAGACGGGTTTCACTCAATGCCGTGGCTTCTTTCCCGGCGGCCAGCCTCCGGCTGTGCCGGCGGGGCCAGCGCTGCGCGAGCTGTGCTATTCGTCGTTCGCGATCCTGCATAGCGGCCTGACGAAAACTCCGGTATTTGTCGCCGAACGATTGAATCGGCATATGCTGGCTCAGGGGCGCGGAGTGGGGCGCACGGACAGGTTTTACGCCGAGGCTCGCCTGCCGGCCGCCGAACGCGCGGAGCTGGACGATTACCGCAATTCAGGATATTCACGCGGTCACATGGCGCCGGCAGGCGACATGAGCACAGCCGCGGCGATGGCGCAAAGTTTCAGTCTTGCCAATATGGTGCCGCAGGATCAACGCCAGAATGCCGGCCCCTGGAACAAGATTGAGCAGGACACCCGCAAGTACGTCATGAGAGCCCAGGGCGACGTCTACGTCTTCACCGGGCCGGTCTACGCAGGGCAGTCAAAGACCATCGGGCCTGGGCGCGTCGCTGTGCCCAGCCATCTGTTCAAGGTGGTGTACGACGCCACCACAGGGCGCGCCTGGGTGCATTGGCAGGTGAATGCTCCGGATGCGAAGATCGGGCCGCCAATCAGCTATGAGGCGTTCGTGAGACGAACGGGGCTGCAGTTGCTTGGGTAAGAGCCGAGCCTAAGAGCCGATTAACCGAGTTTGACGAATGCCCAGATCCCCCGGAAATGGGGAAGATCCGGCGCACCGCAAAAAGGCCAACTCCGAAGAGTTGGCCTAAGTGCTTGATATTTCTGGTGCCCCCCCCGTGAGTCGAACACGGCACCAACGGATTATGAGTCCGCTGCTCTAACCAGGCATGAGCTAGAGGGGCGTATCGCAAGCCGCCAGTGCTTTGGGGACATTGCGATAGCCCGCAATTATTACATAAACGGCTCAATTCTGCCTAGCCTCTTCCCCCTTGGGCCAAGACTCGCAAGCGGTAATTGTGACATTTCACGCCCCGCCTGAATCTCACGATTCGGCGAGGCGCGGTGTTTTTTATATCAGCTTATATCGTCTATCGTGGTTTGGTCGCTTCCTGTTGCCGTGACGGTTGATTCCGCTCCGATTCAGGCTGAGCAGGCTTGTTGGTGTCAGGCGGGTTCTGCTTGTCTGTTCCTGGCTGCTGCCCCGGTTGGTTAGGCTGCTTATTGGGCTGGGTATTGGGGTTTTGATTGTCTTGCATGATTGAACCTTTGGGATAAGTTGGGATATTGCGCAAAAGGCAGACTACTTGTTGTACTTGGTTTTTGCATTCGCAATGCATTGATCCTTGGCATCGCCAGACATCGCATCGCATTTCTCTTTGGCTACATCGTAGTTGGCATCACGCTTCTCTTCGGTAGCATTCTGCTTGGCTTCGGCAGTCTCCTTGCCTGCTTTGGCGTCGGCCTTGGCTGAATCGCGCTTGGCGTCCGCTTCCTTTTTGCAGACATCGCGATCATTGCCTTTCATTGCGTCGCAGCGCTTCATATCGGCATCATGGCGTGCGCTGATTTCATCGGGCGTCATGGAGCTGGCATGGGTCTGAGCTGCAACTGGTAGAGAAAAGGCGGCGGCTAAGACTACTGAACAAATGCATACTGCTTTCTTGGCTTTCTGCATATAGAACTTCCTTGAATAAAGTAGTACATCGCGTTGTCCTGTGGCACGCCAATGTGTCACAACGCAGGCCCAATGTAATGGTCGCGGCGGGATCTTCCTAGGTATCCTCGCACTAGTCAGACTAGTGAATTTAGACTTATGTGTTAACAAATTTATCCGGCCGGATATTAAGCGTCGAGGCACCCACATAGATCTAGTCGCTGGACACTACTGCTTGAGCGGCGGGCTTAGCGGTTCTGTCATCCCTAGGTGCTCATTGGCCGCTTGTGTCTGGGAGTTTGTGGGCGTCGTTGTGGGCCGATGCTATGACGGTACACATGTCCGATGCATGGGACGCCAGTATTAATTTGAAAATGATAGTCATTCTCAAGAAAAAGAGCTATACTCCTGTCTCGCAGTGCGAAAACAGAGCTTAAGTAACAATTCTCCCCACGGGTTCGCCTTTGGGGATTTTTTTCGCCCAGGATGGCTGCAATATTGCGGAAAATAGCCCTATTTGCGTCGTCAGTATTTGCCAGCTTACAAAAAACTTAATTAGAATCGGCAATATTGTTCTCAGGTTCAAGGACTTTTATGTGCGCATCGGCCGTCGGGCGGCGCTGAAAAGCCCGCTTTTCGGGGGTGAATGTTAATGCTGGCGTTTTTTGAGACGCTCCACTGGAGTGCTGTTTTCCAGATTATTGTGATTGACATTCTTCTGGGGGGCGACAATGCGGTGGTCATAGCGCTGGCATGCCGCAATCTTGAACCGAAGCAGCGGATGAAGGGCATCCTGTGGGGAACGGCGGGCGCGGTGGTCCTGCGCGTATTGCTCATTACAGTGGCCCTGGCGCTGCTGGCCATTCCTTTCCTGAAAATCGTCGGCTGTCTGCTGCTGGTCTGGATAGGCATCAAGCTGCTGGTGCCCGAGGAGGGCGAGCATGGCAATGTGCGCAGTGCGGCATCGGTGTGGAGCGCGGTCAAGACGATTATCGTGGCCGATTTCGCCATGAGCCTCGACAATGTGGTCGCCATCGCAGGTGCGGCGGAAAATACCCATATGGATCACCGCCTTTACTACGTCATCTTCGGCCTTTCGGTCAGCATTCCCATTATTGTCTGGGGCAGCACGCTGGTGCTGAAACTGATCGACCGTTATCCCATTGTGGTGACCTTCGGCGCGGGCCTGCTTGGCTGGATCGCGGGTGGCATGCTGGTGACGGATATCTTTATTGTCGAGCATCTGGGCGAGCCGCCCATGATGGCCCGCCTGCTGGCAGAGGCGGCCGGCGCAATCGTGGTCATTGCCATAGGCCGGCGTGTCGCAGCCCATCGGCGCGCGGCCCTGGAGCGGGCGCACCACTCTACATAAACAGCGCTTCATGCTTATTCTGCCCGTCCCGTGGGCGCCGGGTACAGGAAATGCTTGTCGTTTCATGTCGACAGTATGTGAAGGATGCTGCCATGGATGACAGGAAAGAGTTGGCCATCGCCATGCAGAAGCTGTCCAGAATGATCGAGCGCATGAATCGCCTCTACGAGCAGGGAAGGCTGGAGGAACGCTCCAGGCTCGCGGAGGAATATCTTAGGCTGGACAAGCAGTTTGCCCTGTGCCGCGAGAAAATGCTGCGCAAGGGGGCGACGGAATAGGGGCCGGCGGCGGGGGTGCTCGCATCGGCCATATTTGGCGTAGAATCAGGGTAATTACCTAAGGGGGTGCGATGTGAGCCAATTGCTTGTTCCTCTTTTTGTCTTTACGGTGGCGACGCTGGGAGCGGGCGCAGCTTTTCTGCTGATACTGGTCGCCCTGGCGGGTGTCGAGCCCGACCAGCGCAGGGCCTGGGCGGCGTGGCTGCGCCGAACATTTTGCCGGATTTTCTTCGATTGCTTTGGCCGCGGCGGATCGGGCGTGGGCAATTCGTGAGACGGCCTGTCGGCGGTCGCGGCTGGCAGGGTTATCCGCCCAATCTCATGTGGCGTCGGCCTGTTTTCATCCGCGCGTGGCGGAGGGCTTCTGATAGCCAATGATGCCGCGCTCACGTCCCCAGACTATCGCCGCGCTGCGGCTGTGCACGTCAAGTTTGCTGTAGATGGAAGCCACATGATTGCGCACGGTATTGCTCGATAGGCCCAGCCTGGAGCCAATATCGTCATTGTCCAGGCCTTCGCACATCAGCCCCAGAACCTCCCGTTCGCGCATGGTGAGATCGGCCAGCTCGGTCATGGAGCCGCTTTGCGATGCCGGGCGGCGCAATTGCGCCAGTTTTTCGATGATGCTTCGGCTGAACCAGGATGAGTCTTGCATCACCAGCTCGATGGCGGCTATCAGCTCACCTTCTGTATGCTTGCGGTTTGTGATGTCTTGGATCACGCTGAGCACGCATGTTTCGTCGCGGATGGCAACGATTTCGGCCGATACCAGGCAATCGAGCAGCAAGCCGTCGCGTGCGCAGATCTGCAGTTCAAAGTTTCTTACGCTGCCGGTTTTCCTGAGCTGGGACTGCAGTATGGCGTAGCGTTCGGCAGGCTTCCAGAGCGGCAGTGACTGCATGGGTACTGCGTCGACATCCGCGAGAAGATAGCCGGTCGCCGCCTGGAATGCGTCATTGACTTCGACCAGGCGCTCGCCCTCCAGTGTGCTGACCGCCATGGGCACAGGCGCGAGCCGGAACGCCGTCTTGAAGCGTTCCTCGGTCTGCCTGAGACTGTCTTCCGCCAGCTTGGAGGGATCCAGGTCTATGAAGGTGAAGAGCATATAGCGCTCGTCATCCTGCTCTATGGGCTGGCCGGCAACGATGACATGCTTGTGCCGGCCTCGTGGCAGCGGCAGCAGGGCTTCCATCTGGGGAATGGTGTCGCCCTGGTTCAGGCGCTCGAGCGCTACGAGCCTGTCCTGCGCCTCGGCAAGCACATCGAATTCGTAGATGGTTTTTCCGACGATGCCAGATTTGCCATACCCGGTCATCTCCAGAAAGCCCCGGTTGGCGCGGGTATAGCGAAAGTCTGACAGCCGGCAGATCAGCGCCGGCGCGGGGTTGGCCTGGAAGGCTTTTTCAAAGCGCTGTTCAGCATCGAAGCGTTCGGTGATGTCGCTTGCCACCAATACGGCATATTCGATGGCATTTTCCTGGTCGCGCAACATCAGGCTGCGCACGCAGTGCATGCGATAGCTGTCGCTTGCGGCGCGCGATACTCTGACGACCAGATCGGAAAACACTTTGCCGGCGCAAGCGCGCGCAATCGGGTACTGCCCCTTCGGCACCGGCCGGTGGTTGGAATAGCTCAAGGCAAAGCGGCGCGTATAGTCCGCCACGCTTTTGCCCAGGGCCGCACGTGTGCTCACGCCATGCATGGCCAGGGCTGCGTTGTTGGCCGATATGATGGCGCCGTCCGGCGCCAGCAGGATCACCCCTTCGTCTAGGGCCGAAATAATCTGCTGGAGCCGCAAGTGTTCCAGGCTTGGCAGGGATCTCGTTTTCTTCATGTCTGACCATTCATCGCGCACAGCGTCAAGGTTCAACGATAGTGGAGCGTACCGAATCAGGCAAGAAGCAGTGTGCCCGCGCATACCACAGGGCGTCAGGCAGGGCTGGTATGAAAATACCACTGCGCCTGGTATACCAAGACCTGTGCACTGTTGACGACTCTTCCTACAATACTTCCACCGGCGCACCTTGGCGCGGACGAAAAGATGGGATGGGTAACAAGTTGATAATGAGCTACAGCAAATTCATCCGGCAACTTGCCCATGGGATCGAGCACAAGATCCTTGCCTATGATGGGAACAAGGCGCAGGGCGGCTGTCTGATCTACCTCAGCGAGAAGGATCACACCATCCTGGTTCCCGATGAGCTAATTGAGTGGCGTCATGAAGACACCATCCACGCGCTGCGCCGAGACATTGAGCAGGGCATGTTCAGCGCGAGCAGGATGGTGCTTCGCGATAATGGCGGCATACTGGTGTGCGACCGCTACCTTGAAGGCAAGGCGCGGCCCTGACTGCGCGGGCAGGCGCAACTGTTTTTCCACATCCGCAGACTGCTGTCGGGCAGGGCGCTTCCTGTTATCGTAATGCTTCCATTACGCTTATTGGAGTCAAGCATGCGGGCACGTCTAAAAGTCTTTGCCGTTATCCTGACAGCGAGTGTATGCGGTGGCCTCGCGCTGCCGGCTGCCGCGCAGTACACCGGCCCCACCAATGCGCCGTCAGGCCAGAGTGTCAGCACAATTCTCGACAAACCCGTGGATGAGCAGGCCGTCCGGCTGCAGGGAAATCTGCTCAGGAAAACCGGTAAAGAGAAGTATATTTTTTCCGACGGCACGGGTGAGATTGTTGCGGAAATCGACGACAAGGATTTTCCCAAGCAGGCCGTGGATGAAAATACCAAGGTGGAAATAATCGGAGAAGTCGACACTGGCTTGCGCCGGCCTCCTGAAATCGAAGTCGACACGGTCAGGGTCCTGCCATAGCGTAACGCGTCATGCGGCCTTTGGCTTCATATGGCTGCCTGGCGGCCAGCATGTCTATCGTGGGGGCTTATGTGGCGCTCACAAAGCCGCTGGTTGCCGTTTTTCCGCTCTTCTTGCTGGCCTGGCTGCGTTTTGGCATAGGAGGGCTGGCCATGCTGCGCTGGCTGCGCAAGCCAGCCGGCGAGCCGCGGCTTACCGTGAAGGTGCGGGCCCTGATTTTCCTGGAATCCTTTCTGGGAAACTTCCTGTTCACGATCTGCATGATAAGCGGGGTGGCGTTGACCGGGGCAGCGGCGGCAGGGGTGATCCTGGCTTTCATCCCCGCTGCCGTGGCCTTGATGAGTTGGCTGTTCCTGAAGGAAGAAATCAGCTTGCGTGTCTGGGGCGCAGTGGCGTGCGGTGTGGCCGGAATAGGCTTGCTGTCATTGGGAGGCTCGCCTGCGCCCGTCGATGCGGGCGGCGTTTCGCGAGCCCATGCCTGGCTTGGCAATATCCTGTTGTTCGGCGCGGTATGCTGCGAGGCGTCCTATGCGGTCATAGGCAAGAAGCTCACCGCCGTACTCAGCCCCAAGCGCATCAGTGCGGTCATTAACCTGTGGGGGTTTGTGCTGACCACGCCCGCCGGTCTCTACGCTGCCTGGCGGTTTGAATTTTCCACAGTGGAGTTGGGCATGTGGCTGCTGCTGGTGGCCTACGCGCTGGCCGCCAGCATGTGGACGGTGTGGCTCTGGATGACCGGTCTGCGCGGCGTGCCGGCATCCAGGGCTGGCGTATTTACTGTCATGCTGCCTGTGACGGCCGCGGCCGTGGGTGTGCTGGTATTGGGTGAGACATTGTCCGCGCTTCAATGGCTGGCCTTTGTGCTTGCGCTGTCGGGTCTGATCCTGGCAACCATGCCAGCCGCATCCATGCGCCCGAAGGCGTGACGGTCCGTAAACAATTGCAATGCTTGCCCGCCATAAAGATGTACGGCCGGGGTAATATTCGTACATCCATGAAATAGCGAAGGCCTGGTTGCGGCAGATTGGCCTGGCTGCCAGGTCTGTGAATGTCCTGAATGGGCAGGAGAGTCTTTGTGTTTCGCACTGCAACCGCACTTCTTGCATGGTCTCTGTTCCTGTCGCCCGCCTGGGGCGCGCGCATTGCCAAGTTTTCACCACAAGGCACGGTGGCGGCGATACAGGAAGCCAGCCTGTCCTTCGATCAGGATGTCATCGCTTTTGGAGACGGGCAGGCGCCCGCGCCCGTAGACCTTTCCTGCAACGATCCTGATCTGAAGGGACATGGCCGGTGGCTGGATGCCCGGCGCTGGTCATACACATTCGAGCAGGCGCCCGGTCCGGGCGTGGCGTGCACGGCCACGGTCAAGCCTGATTTCCGCACGCTCGACGATCAGCCCATTGCCGGTCCGCTGCATTTCAGTTTCCAGACCGGCGGGCCGGTGGCCAGCATCGATCAGCCATGGGGCGACATCATTGCCGAGGACCAGGTGTTTGTCCTGGATTTCAATGGCGCTGTTGATGCTGAGTCGGTATTGGCTCATACGCGGTGCCTGGTGGAGGGGTTGGGCGAAGCGGTTCCCGTGCGCGCCATCGAGGGTGATGAGCGCAAGGCATTGCTGCGGGAGCTGTATTATGACCTCAGCAGCAAGGACAACGCGGCCATGCAGCTGTTGCAGTGCAAGCGGCGGCTGCCTTCCAAAGCCCGTGTGCAGCTGGTTGTGGGGGCGGGCGTGAGCACCCCGGCGCTGCCAGGCAGGCCGGCTGTCGCCGCGTCGAAAGCTGTGCGTTTCGACTTTACTGTGCGCGAACCATTCACTGCCAGTTTCACCTGCCAGCGGGAAAACTCGAGCATGCCCTGCACGCCTGTATCGCCGGTGGCGCTGACGTTCTCCGCGCCTGTCGCTGCGGCGGATGCAGCCAGGATCAGGCTGGAGGGCGGTGGCAAGACGTTTGCATCCGATGCCGGGGAAAGCAGAGAGGGCGGCATATCGCGTGTTTCGTTCAAGGGGCCCTTTCCCGAGGATGCCTCGTTGACGCTGACGGTGCCTGAAAGCCTGGAAGACGATGCTGGGCGCGCGCTTTCCAATGCAGATCAGTTTCCCTTGTCTTTCAGGACGGCGCCTTATCCGCCGCTGGTCAAGTTCGCTGCGGCGCCTTTTGGGGTAATTGAACGTTTTGCGGATGTGCAGCCAGGGCAGAATGAAGCCGATCATCCGGCAGCCATGGCGCTTACCGTGCGGGCTGTGGAGCCCGCTCTCATGAGCAAGGATCTTGCCCTGTCCGCGGGCAAGCTCAGCGACTATGTCACGCGGGACGACGAGCAGGTGCTCAAGTGGTACGCAAAGGTTCAGCGCATGGATGAACGCGGGCTGACGCGCGCGCAAATCGACAACATCCTGGCGGGCAAGGCGCCTGGCGATGGGCGGGGCGACAGAATCGATACGCGAGGGGTATCCTTGCTTGCGAATGCGGCTGATGCCAGAAAGCTGGATCTGCCCGCAGCCGATAGCGGCGGGGCGCGTCCTTTCGAGGTGATCGGCGTTCCGCTGGCCGAGCCGGGCTTTCATGTGCTTGAGGTGGAATCAGCCCGTCTGGGTGACGCCTTGCTTGAAAAGAAGGGCAGCATGTATGTGCGCACCACTGCGCTGCTCACCAATCTGGGCGTCCATATCAAGACGGGCCGCGACGACACGCTTGTGTGGGTGACTACACTTGATGACGGCAAGGTCGTGCCTGATGCGCAGGTGACGGTGCTCAATTGCGACGGCGCATTGCTGGCACAGGGCAGGACAGATGACAATGGGGTCTGGCACGATAGGCGCAACCTTGCCGCCGAGGCCGAGTATTGCGATTCGACCGGGCTTTACGGGATCTACGCATCCGCGAGAATCGGCTCCAGCCACCCGATGGCCAAGGGGCGTGACGATTTTTCGTTTGCGTTGTCCAGCTGGGATGACGGCATCGAGTCCTGGCGCTTCAATGTGCCGACAGATGCCAGCCCGGTGCCTACGCTGGCGGTGCATACTGTTTTTGACCGCAGCCTGTTGCGGGCCGGCGAGACAGTCTCGATGAAGCATTTCGTGCGTGTCCAGACGCGCGATGGCATGGCATTGCCTGAGGACAGCGTGCCCGTGCCCCGCAAGCTGATCATTCAGCACCAAGGTTCGGATCAGCGTTATGAGCAGCCGGTAAACTGGATTCCGACCGCCTCGGGCGGCATGTATGCGACCAGCGCGCTCGCGCTGCCGCGCACTGCCAAGCTGGGTCTGTACACCGTGTCGCTGGTTGGCGAGGAGGGCGACTGGTATGGCAATGGCGAATTCAGGGTGGAGGAGTTCAAGCTTCCTCTGTTGGCGGGCCATATAAAGCTCAGTGCCAAGGGGCAGGATGGCGCTGCGGGCCTGGTGGCCCCTCGTGAGTTCGATGCCGATCTTCAGGTCAATTACGTTGCCGGCGGCCCGGCCGGAAAGCTGCCGGTCAGTGTATCCGGCTTGGCCCGCGACCGTACTGTGCAGTTCCGGGACTACGACGAGTATTCCTTCGATGCGCCGAGCAAAGATGCTGACGCGGGGCAAGGGCAGGAAGACGAGGCTGGACAGACCTTGTTCATGGATAAAAAGCCGATAACCCTGGATGCGCAGGGAGGCGGGCGGCTGCGCATCGACCAGCTTCCTGCCTCGGACCGGCCAAGAGAGCTGCTGCTGGAGGCCAGCTTCTTTGATCCCAACGGCGAGTTGCAGACCTTGTCCCAGACGGTCCCCGTCTGGCCTGCGAATGTGCAGGCAGGCATCGCCGCTGGCCATTGGCTGCAGGCGGGCGCGCAGGCGACCATCCAGGGGCTGGCGCTGTCGACATCGGGCAAGCCGCAGGCAGGCGTTGCCATGACGATCAGGGCTGTCGCGCGCGATACCTATTCCACCCGCAAGCGCATGGTGGGCGGTTTCTATAGCTATGACAACCATGTCGAAATGCGCGATCTGGGTCAGGTATGTGAAGGCAAGACCGGCAAGGACGGCAAGCTGGATTGCGCGATAAGCCTGGACGAAGCGGCTTCGGTGAACCTGATAGCCACTGCCAGGGACGCCGAAGGGCGAGAGTCAAAGGCTGTGACCACGGTATGGGTCACAGGGGCGGGGGATTTGTGGTTTGGCGGCGCTAACGATGACCGCATAGACGTTATTCCGGCACGCAAGGAATGGAAGCCGGGCGAAACCGCTGAATTTCAGGTTCGCATGCCGTTCCGTCACGCTACCGCGCTGGTGGCTGTCGAGCGCGAGGGCGTGCTTGAAACCCGCGTGGTCGAACTCGATGGCGCCGATCCCACGATACGCTTGCCGGTGAAGGCGGAATGGGGCCCCAACGTTTACATATCGGTGCTCGCGTTGCGCGGCCGTATCCGCGAGGCATCCTGGGGCAGCTTTTTTGACTGGGGCTGGCGCGCGCCACGGGCGTGGTATGAGGCATTCAGGCAGAAGGGGGAGCCTTACGCTTCGCCGACGCCCTTCGTGGATCTTTCCAAGCCATCATTCAGGTTTGGCCTGACTGAAATCCGTATTTCGGATGAGCGGGACCGGCTTCAAGTAGAGGTCAAACCCGCGCGCAAGACCTATCAGGTGCGCGACAAGGTCGCCGTGGAAATTCAGGTGCGCCTGCCGGATGGCAAGCCCGCGGCACACGGAACGGTCGCCTTTGCCGCAGTGGATGAGGCATTGCTTGAGCTGGCGCCCAATGACAGCTGGGACCTGCTTGCCGCCATGCGGCAAGAGCGCAGCTATGGCGTGCATACTGCGACGGCGCAAATGCAGGTGGTCGGCCGGCGGCATTATGGCCGCAAGGCCTTGCCTGCTGGGGGCGGGGGAGGCAAGAGCCCGACACGGGAACTGCTCGATACCCTGCTTTTGTGGGAGCCTGTGCTTGAGCTTGACGGGCAGGGCAAGGCGACCATTACCTTCCCGCTCAATGACGCGCTTACCCGTTTCAGGCTGGTTGCGATTGCCGACTATGGCCCGCAGCGCTTTGGGACGGGATCGGCGGATATTGTCAGCACGCAGGACCTGCAGGTGATTCCAGGGCTGCCCTCGCTGGTTCGCGAAGGCGACCGTTACCAGGCCATTGCCACGCTGCGCAACACCACTGATCGCACCATGACCTTGCGTGTGCAGGCATCGTATGAAGGGAAGGGCGTGGATGCGGAGCAGCTTGAGGCGCGCCAGGTTGAGGTGGCTGCCGGCGGCGCGCGGACGGTGAGCTGGGACATCCAGGCGCCTGAAAGCAATCTGCTTACTGAAGACACGACGCTGGACTGGCGCCTGGATGCACGCGAGATACGTTCTGGCGACAGCGTCGCCGCGGCTGCGGATCGGCTGGCCTTCAGCCAGCGCCTTTTGCCCGCTGTTCCCGTGCGCACCAGACAGGCCACCTTGCTTGCGCTGGCGTCTGACAAGCCGGCAACAGACTTGCCCGTTTCCGTGCCTGCGGGAGCGCAGAAGGATACCGATGGCCGGCCCCGAGGTGGGTTGCAGGTGCATGTGCAGACATCGCTGGCCGCCGGCTTGCCGGGGGTCAGGGAATGGCTGCAGGCCTACCCGTATACCTGCCTGGAGCAGCGCAGCGCCCGCTACATCGGCTTGGATAACAAGGAGGGTTGGAAGGCCCTTATGGCCAGCCTTCCCGATTACCTGGACGAAGACGGTCTGGCGGCCTATTTCCCTGGGGCGCGGCGCGGCAGCGAGGTGCTGACTGCCTATCTGCTGGCGGTCAGCCATGAGGCCCAGGCGCTGGGCCTGGACTATGGCATTCCGCAGGCTTCCAGAGATCGCATGGTGCAGGGGCTGACGCGCTTTGTGCAGGGCAAGCTGGTGCGCAATCGCTGGGCGCCCAGGCGCGATCTGGACATGCGCAAGTTGCTGGCGCTCGAGGCATTGTCGCGTTACGGCCGGGTAGCGCCACGCATGTTGGACAGCATAGATATTGCGCCAGAACGTTGGCCGACTTCGGCACTGATAGACTGGATGGGGATATTGCAGCGCGTGGAGAGCATCCCGGACCGGGGAAGACGGCTGGAAGAGGTCGGGCATATATTGCGGGCGCGGATGGCTGGCAGCGGCACCGGGCTGGCATTCGCGCTCAACGATGAAAACGACAGCTGGTGGCTCATGTCGGGGCCGCAGGCGAATATGGCCAAGTTCATGCTGCTGGCGCTCAACGACAGAAGCTGGGATGAGGACATGCCCAGTCTCGCATCCGGGCTGCTGGCGATGCAGCACCGGGGCGCCTGGGATACGACGACGGCCAATTTGCTGGGTACGCTGGCCACCAGAAAGTTTGCCGCCCGCTTTGAACGCGAGCCTGTAAGCGGAGCAGTGCATATTGCCCTGGCATCGGGCGGACAGAAGACGATCGAATGGCGGCAGACCAAAGACTCCACGCAGGGCATACGCAGCGGCGAAGTCTTGATGCCCTGGCAGAACAAGCCTGCCGATACCTTGTCGCTTTCGCAGCAGGGCCGTGGCACAGCGTGGGCCACAGTCAGCTCCCTGGCCGCCGTGCCTGCGGCAAAGCCTGTGTCCGCAGGGTACCGGCTTGTGCGCGAGGTGACGCCGGTTTCGCAGGCGGTGTCCGGCAAATGGTCGCGCGGCGACGTATACCGTGTGACACTGCGGATTGCCGCCGACGCGCCGATGAACTGGGTCGTGCTGGCTGATCCTCTGCCTGCGGGGGCAACCATCTTGGGCAGCGGACTGGGACGTGACTCTGCCATTGCGACAGCGGGCGAGGGGCGGGATGACGCTTCTGTTCAGCCCGATTTCGTGGAGCGCAGCTTCGAGGCCTACAGGGCGTATTTCGAGTATCTGCCCAAGGGCGGCACGGTGCTGGAATATACCGTGCGCCTGAATACGCCCGGCGAGTTTGCGTTGCCGGCTACGCGCATCGAGGCGCTGTACAAGCCGGATGTCTACGGCGAATTGCCCAATGAAGGCATTGCCGTGGGGCAGGCGGCGGACGGCGGGTCATGAAACGCTGGCTTGCCGTGCTGGCGCTGGCCCTGGGCGGGCCGGCGTTTGCCCTGCCTGACTATGCCATGCTGCGGGCGCAGTATGCGGCATCGGATGTCAGGGTATTGGATCGCGGCGGACATCTGCTTGAACGTGTGCGCAGCGATTTCAAGGCGCGGCGCGGAAGCTGGATACCTTTGCAAGACATATCGGTGTCGCTGCAGCGGGCAGTCATCCTCTCTGAGGACAGGCGCTTTTACAGCCATGACGGGATAGACTGGCGCGCCATGGCTGCCGCTGCCTGGGGCAATCTGACGGGTGATCCGCTGCGGGGCGCGTCGACGATCAGCATGCAGGTGCTGGCGCTTGCCGATCCCGCGTACCGGCGCGGTCCGGGGGGACGCAGTGTGCTCCAGAAAATGGATCAGGCTCTTGAGGCGCTTGAGCTGGAGCGCCATTGGAGCAAGCCGCAGATTCTCGAGGCTTATCTCAACCTTGCCGCTTTCCATGGCGAGCTTGTGGGAATCGATGCATTGTCGCGCGTCATGTTCCAGAAGCATCCGAGCGGCCTGAATCTGCGCGAGTCGGCTGTGGCCGCAGTCTTGTTGCGAGGCCCCAATGCAAGTCAGGCAGTGCTGCGCCAGCGCGCGTGCGCGTTGCTTCGTGACATGGGTGCGCCTGGCGAGTGCCAGGGGCTGGGCGACTTCATCTATCTCGCCCTGCAGCGCAAATCTGCCGCGTGGGTGGATAACCTCAGTCTTGCTCCACATTTTGCCCGCCTGGCCCTGCGACAGGCTGATTCCGCCATACAGCCTGGCCAGGGATTGCGCACCTCGCTCGACGGGGCGCTGCAGCGATTCGCCTTGCATGATGTCCAGCGCCGGCTCAGGGCCCTGGAAATGGCCAATGTGCGCGATGCCGCTGTCGTCGTGCTGGACAACCGCAGCGGCGAGGTGCTTGCGTATGTAGGGTCGTCTGGGGAATTGTCCAGTGCTGACCGTGTCGACCACGCCCGTTCGTTCAGGCAGGCCGGATCGACCCTCAAGCCCTTTCTGTATGCCCAGGCCTTCGAGTTGCAGCGCCTGACGCCGGTATCGCTGCTCAATGACAGCCCGCTCAACCTTGCCACCGGCAATGGCCTGTATATCCCGAAAAATTATGATGAACGTTACGCCGGCTGGGTCAGTGCGCGGACGGCGCTGGCTTCCTCGCTGAACATACCTGCGGTGCGAACATTGGTCATGGTGACGCCTGACGTTTTTGCCCGCCGCCTGGTCCGGCTGGGATTGCCGCTGGACCAGGGGGGAGACTATTACGGCTACAGCCTGGCACTGGGCAGTGCCGACGTCACGCTCCTGTCCTTGACCAATGCTTACCGCTCCCTGGCAAATCTGGGGGCGTATTCGCCTCCCGCCTTCTTCCCTGCGGATACAGATTCCTCACGCGAGCAATCCCCGGTGCAGGCAGGCGATGCGGGCGCGGCCTGGATCGTCGGAGACATTCTTTCCGACCGTCAGGCGCGTGCGCGCACCTTCGGGCTGGACAGCCCGCTGTCCACACCGTTCTGGTCCGCCGTCAAGACAGGCACGAGCAAAGACATGCGTGACAACTGGTGTATCGGCTGGTCAGCGCACTATACGGTGGGTGTCTGGGTGGGCAACAGCGGCGGCGCCAGCATGCATGACGTGTCCGGCGTCTCGGGTGCGGGGCCTATCTGGCATGACATCATGTCCTGGTTGCACCGCGCCCGCCCAAGCCATCAACCTGCGCCGCCGTCCTCGGTCAGCCGTGAGTTCGTGGATTTCGATGGCGGCATCGAACCGGCCCGCCAGGATGTATTCTTGGGGGATACCGCCGTTCGGCATGTGGCCCTGGCCGAGCGGTTTACCGCAGCTTCGCATGCCCAGGCGCGTATTGCCCAGCCTGCGGATGGCGCGATCCTCGCCATTGATCCAGACATTCCGCCAGACAGGCAGCGCCTGTGGCTGCAGGCGCAGGATATCGCCGCCGCGGGTGCGGATGGCGTGCTCTGGCGGGTGGACGGCGAATATCTCGGGCCGGGCGGCAGGCAAGGCTGGATGCCGCGTGCGGGGCGACATCGTATCGAATTGTTCGATGCCCAGGGGCGGATGCTGGATGGGGTGACTGTCGAGGTACGCGGATTGCTGGGCGGCACGGAGCGAACCGGCGCGGATTCACAGAGATTGACCAAATAGGAAGCCGGTTGCTGTTAAACTTTTTGCACACACATCAATAGCTGGGGGAAGTTCCATGACTACAGCACGTACGTTTACCCGTCTTGCGGCGCCTTTTTGCCTGGTGATCCTGGCCGCCTGCCAGACCACGCCAACCAAAAAGACCGCCCAGGCGCCCGCGCCGGAGGCCACGGCAACCGCACCGGCTGCGCAGGGCGACACGGCCCAGCCGGCGCAGCAGCAGGGCGCTCCTGTGGCGGTATTCCTTGCCGATACGGCCGTGCGCGAGGGCTGGACGCCCGTCAATATCCAATCAGGCATGCTTTACGTCAATCCACAGCCTGTCATCACCCGTGGCGATCTTACCGGTGTCCAGTCGGGCACAAACAAAGAGGGCGGCGGCCTGCTGGCGCTTGAGCTGACACCTGAAGGCAAGGCCAAGATCAACGACGCCACCACACGCAATCCGAACAAGCGCCTGGCGCTGGTGGTAGGCCGAACCATGCTGGCCGCGCCTGCCTACTCGACGCCGGTGTCCAGCGATCATCTGATTTTTGCCGTGGGCACTGAACAGAATGCCACGGCTGCCGCGCGCGCCATTGCCGGTGTGCCCCAGGATGGTTCTGGCGACGCGAACGCGACGCAGCCGCCGCCGGCAGGCATAGCCCCGGCGCAAGGGGGAACCGCTCCCCAGCAATAAAACCGGCGATTGCCGCGCGAGGCGCCCGCGATTCGATATCCGGGCGCTTTTCTTTTGGGCGCTGTATGCCATGCCAACCCGCCGCGGTTATGATTGAAACTATAGGAAACGCCCGGATACAACACATTGGCTACGGGTCTGAAGGCCAGCAGGAGCGCCGCAATGAATGCATTAACGTCCAGCCCCGATAACGCCACCTCCACGCTTGGCCGCTCCATTACCACCGGTTTCAAGTTTCTTGCCTGGCTCAACGGGCTGGGCGTGCTGTTGATGCTGTTCTGCTCCATGGGCGCCATCGAGCTGGGTCTGGTGGCCGCATGGTACCGTTTTCCGCTTGCCCTGTTTCTTGGCGGGCTTGCCCTGGGGGCGCTGGGCCTGCTGTGGTCCTATACGCTGCAAAGCACGCTGATCGTGCAGATGATCAATGGACAGGCGCGGCGCACTCACTGGATACCGCTTTCCTGTACCTTGCTGGCCTATATTCTGAGCCTCGCGGCATTTGCCTGCGGCTGCTGGTTCTTTCAGCTTCTGCTGGAGGCGCTGGACTGATACGCTGGCGGGGTGTCCGGCCTGTGGTCTTGTGGCGCTGGTGTTCTTGCAGTGTTGTTTTCCGGTGCTGATCCGTAGAAATCACTCGCATATATCGTTTGATGAAAATAAAATATACGCGATGCGTATATTTTCAATCTGCCCAGGACATTCATCATGACAGTATCGCAACAGGTATTCCTTCGTGACGCCATGCGTCGCCTCAATCTCACTCGCGATGTTTTTGCGGGACGCATCGGCGTCAAGCGCCGGGCGCTGGATACCTGGCTGCTGCCAGAGGGGTCGCAGGAATTTCGTGCCATGCCGGAGGTCGTGAACCGGTTCGTGACGGAAATCGTCGAAAACGAGACCTTGCTGCAGAAATATGCGCAAAGCGCACAGTCAGGGCCTTTGCGCAACCGCATTGCGTATGAAGGCAAGAGCCAGTTGCTGTCGGTGGATCAGTTTTCCCGCGAATCCGTCGAAGACCTGTTTCGCATTGCGGATCAGATGCAGCCGATTGCGCGCAGGCAAAAGGTATCGCGGGTGCTGGAAGGCGCCGTGCTGGGCAACCTTTTCTTTGAAGCCAGCACCCGCACGCGCGTGAGCTTTGGCGCGGCTTTCTGCCGTCTTGGCGGATCTGTCTGCGACACGACAGGCTTTACATTTTCTTCCATGGCCAAGGGGGAATCCATTTACGACACGAGCCGGGTCATGAGCGGATATGTGGATGCCATGGTCATTCGTCATCCCGAAAAAGGCTCCGTGGCCGAGTTCGCCCGCGCAACCAATATTCCCGTGGTCAACGGCGGCGATGGCCCGGGCGAGCACCCAAGCCAGGCTTTGCTTGATCTCTACACCATCCTGACGGAGTTCTCCCGCCTGGGCAAACTGCTCGATGGCGCACATATCGCGCTGGTGGGCGATCTGAAGTACGGCCGCACCGTGCATTCCCTCATCAAGCTCCTGGCGTTGTACCGGGGGCTGAAGTTCACGCTGATTGCACCCAAGGGGCTGGAAATGCCCGAATACCTGCTGGATCAGGTCGGCACGCGCGGCCATGTGATCGAGCAGACCAGTTCTCTGGAGCAGGGCTTGCCCGGTGCGGATGTCATCTATGCCACGCGGGTCCAGAAGGAGCGTTTTTCGACGGAAGAACTCGAGGGCTATTCGCCCGATTTCCAGGTGAACAAAGCCATTATCGACAAGTGCTGCGGGCCGGATGTGATTGTCATGCACCCGCTGCCGCGCGACAGCCGAGAAGGCGCGAACGATCTCAGCGTAGATCTGAATCACGACCCGCGCATGGCGATCTTCCGCCAGACAGACAATGGCATCCCCGTGCGCATGGCGATTTTTGCCGTGCTGCTTGGGGTGGAAGGGCTGGTCCAGCATTCGCTGCGCGATGTGACCTGGAGCCCGCCATCGCATATCGGCCCGGACGACAGCGTCTTCCATGGTCTGGACTGACCCTGGGTAGGCCCAACTGGCGCCGGGCGGGGAGGGCGCTCAGGCCTTGCGTTCGCCGCCCAGGGCCTGCACCAGGTCGTCTATCAGCCGGGACAGTTCGCCCGTCATCAGCGTGAAGTCCGAGTCGAATTGCTCGTCCTCATTGTGCGCGCTGCCTTCCTGGCCTTCCTTGATGGCATCCAGCGGCGACAGGCGCTTGACGTCCAGCCCTTCGGTCAGCACGAACGACACGCGGTCGGCCCAGGTCAATGCCAGGCGCGTACACTGCTTGCCTGATTGCACGTGCTTGCGCACATCATCGATCTCCACCGTCTGCCGTACGTAGCGTACCGCCGCGCCGCTGTCGCTGGTGGATCGCAGCTCTGTGTCCTGGTCTATGGAAAAGCCCGCCGGCGCCTCATCGCCCACGAGCCAATTGGTCATGGCCGCAGCCGGAGACTGCTCCACATGCAGGGGCGTAACCGGGAAAGTGTCCAGGGACTTGGCCAGCAGGCCCAGCACTTCATCGCTTTTGGCTGCCGCGGCGGCATCGATGACCAGCCAGTGGTTGCGCGTATCCAGCCAGACACGTGTATCGCGGTAGATGCTGAAGGCTTTGGGCAGCAGCTCGTCCGTGACCTGCTCCTTGATTTCCTTCATCTGCTTGCGTCCGGGCTTGAAGCCTTGCTGCTCTTCGATCTCCAGCGCTTTGGCTTTGGCAACCTGGTTGATGACGGTGGTCGGCAGCAATTTCTTGTCTGTCCGCAGGTTGAGCAGATATTGGCCATCCAAGGCATAGACCAGCCCGCTGTTTTCACGGGGAGGCGTCCAGCCCAGGCTTTGCATGTCACGGCTGCCGCTGGGCTGGAAAGCCTGGCGGGCGAGCGCGTCTTCAAGGGCTTGAACGGAGCTGTTCCACGACGGGGCCAGGCGATAGATCCTGAGATTCTTGAACCACATAAATTTGTTTCGTCTTTAGCATCGGCCCGCGGGCCGGCATCCAGGCAAGGGCGCCGGGCGGGGCAAAAAATGGAAGGACGATTGTAAGCCTAATTCGCCGGCCGATCCGGAAACGTGAAAAAAATGGCCCGGGATGTGGTTAACACACCGGGCCATCAGAAGAACACACAGTGCCGCGCTAAAAAGGCTCGCGGGGGGCGCAACACCGGCGATAAAAAGGATGACCGGGCCCGACCGGGGGATCAGACGTCAGGCGCCACATGGAAACCCTTTCTATGTCTCAGGATTCTACGGATTCACTCTGACGACCGCCTGAATCAGCCGCATCTGACGACATTTGCGCATGCGGGCTGTGGCTGCCGGCCACCCTGGAAGGCGCTTAGGCATTGATATCATTGTGGCGCGACTCTTTGACGAACAGGCATCCTATCAGCAGCGTCAGCAGGGCAATTGCGACCGGATACCACAGCCCCCGGTATATGTTGCCCGTCGCCGCCACGATGGCGAAGGCGGCTGGGGGGAGAAACCCGCCAAACCAGCCGTTGCCGATGTGATAGGGCAGGCTCATGGACGTGTAGCGTATGCGCGTGGGGAACATTTCAACCAGCATGGCGGCGATGGGTCCGTATACCATCGTCACCAGTATCACCAGCACGGTCAGCAGCAGCACCACGACAACGTAATTGATCTGGCTGGGATCGGCCTTGGCCGGGTAGCCGTGGCTGCGGATGGCTTCAGTGAGCACGCGCCTGAGTTCCGATGTTTCCGCCGCGAAGTTTGCCTTGCTCAGTGATGCGCCTTCAAATGCGGGGTATTCCTGGTTGCCGATCCGCGCCTTCGCGATCGAGCCGGCGGGGGCCGCTTCGTTGTTGTAGTTGACAGCGTTGCTGGCCATAAAGGCCTTCAGGATGTCGCATGAACTGGTGAATGATGCCGTTCCCACCGGGTTGAACTGAAAAGAGCACGTGGCCGGGTCGGCCACCACCGTAACCGGCGCGGTGGCCAGGGCCCGCTCCAGGGCCGGGTTGGCAAAATGGGTAATGCCCTTGAAGACGGGAAAATAGGCCAGCGCGGCCAGCAGGCAGCCGGTCATGATAATGGGCTTGCGTCCTATCCGGTCGGACAGGGCGCCGAACACGACAAAGAACGGGGTGCCAAGCAGCAGCGCCAGGCCCATCATGATATTGGCCGTATTGGGTTCGATTGCCAGCGTCTTGGTCAGGAAAAACAATGCATAGAACTGCCCCGTATACCAGACCACGGCCTGGCCGGCTGTCAGCCCGAACAGCGCCAGCACGACGAGCTTCAGGTTGCTCCAGCGCCCAAAAGAGTCCCTGATGGGGGCCTGCGAGCCTCGGCCATCTTCTTTCATTTTGCGAAACGCCGGCGACTCGTTCAGGCGCATGCGTATCCAGACCGATATCCCCAGCAACACCGAGGAAATGAGGAAGGGGACGCGCCATCCCCAGCGCAGGAAGGCCTCTTCGCCCAGCGTGACGCGAAAGCCCAGCACCATCATCAGCGACAGAAACAGGCCCATGGTTGCAGTCGTCTGTATCCAACTGGTGTAGAAGCCGCGGCGGTTTTGCGGAGCGTGTTCGGCCACGTAGGTGGCCGCGCCGCCATATTCCCCGCCAAGGGCCAGGCCTTGCAGCAAGCGCAGCACCACCAGGATGACGGGGGCGGCGATGCCGATCGAGGCATAGGACGGCAGCACGCCCACCAGAAAGGTAGACATCCCCATAATCAGTATGGTGATGAGAAAAGTATATTTGCGGCCCACCAGATCTCCCAGGCGGCCGAAAACCAGCGCGCCGAATGGACGTACCGCAAAGCCCGCCGCGAATGCCAGGAGGGCGAAGATGAAGCCCGCCGTCGGGTTCACGCCAGAGAAAAAGTGGGCGGCCACCACCGCCGCCAGCGAGCCATAGAGGTAGAAGTCATACCATTCGAAAACCGTGCCGAGCGAAGAGGCGAAAATCACCCGGCGCTCTTCTGGCGTCATGGGCCGGTTGGTGGCGTTTGGAGCGCCTCGCGGGGCCTGGCCTGGCTTGGCTGCCGTCGTGATGGTAGTGATGTCAGGCATTCTGGATCAATTCGCGTTGCTGTTTCAGGTCATCGATGCGGCTGAAGCTGATTCGCAGGCAAGTTCCCTTGCCGGAAGGCATGAACGCAATACCGGCTTTGTGCAGGTCAGCGATCTCTTTGACGATGGATAGCCCCAGCCCGCTGCCATCGGTGTCGGTGCCCAATACCCGGTAGAAGCGCTCGAAGACTCGTAGCTGCTGCTCGGGTGGAATGCCTGGGCCGGAATCGTGTACTTCCAGGTAGGTCGTCAGTGCATCGCCGCCCACGCGCACCGTGATGTTGCCGCCTGGCGGCGTATACAGGATCGCGTTTTCGATCAGATTGTTGATCAGTTCGGCGAGCATCAGCCTGTCGCCCACCACATGCGCCGGCAGAGGGGAGCCTTCCATGCCGAGGTCTATGTTTTTCTTCATGGCCGCTTCCACCCAGGCGGCTGTCTGTGTGCCGGCAATCTCATTGAGATCGATGTCCGCCATGCTGTGCTGGTCGGGCGGGTTGGGGCTTTCCGCCCGCGCCAGGGCGAGCAGCTGGTTGACCAGCCGGGTGGCGCGTTCGGAGCCGCGCACCAGCTGCCTCAGGCTTTCATTCATCTTGCCGGGGTCTTGCTCGCGCAACGCCAGCTCGGCCTGTGTGCGCATGCCTGCCAGCGGTGTCTTGAGCTGATGGGCTGCATTGGCCACGAAATGCCGCTGCGCATCATTGGCGGCAGCCAGGCGCGCAAGCAGGCTGTTCATGGCTGCGATCAGGGGGACGATTTCGGCCGGCACCAGCTCGGCGCTGATGGGCGATGTGTCGTTCGCCCGGCGAGCCCGAATGCGCTCCTGCAGAATGCTCAGGGGCTCCAGGCCCTGTGTCAGCCCCAGCCCCGCCAGCAATGCGGCAAGCGGCAGGACGATGAGCTGCGGCGTCAGCATGCCTGTGAGAATCTCCTGCTGCAGGGTGGCGCGCATCTCGTTGGACTGGGCCACCACCGTCAGAAATGGCAGGCCGGAGATATCCTGCCCGCCCCAGGTGTAGGCAACCCGCACGCTTTGCCCGTCAAGCGTTTCATTGCGCATCCTGATCTGGCCATGCTCATAGCTCCAGCTGTCAGGCAGCGGAATCCGGCCGTTGCCCCCCAGCGAGTTGCCATTGGCATCGCGGATTTCCCAGCGTATGAAGTGGTTTGGATCACCCTGCAGAATCGTGATCGCCGAGGGCGAAAGCTGCAGGCCGTTGAGTATGGACTGCTGTTCGACTTCATGGCGCAGCATGCGCAAATGGTCGGACAAGGCCCTGTCATAAGGCGCGTCGGCAATGTTTTGCGCAATGAAATACGTGATCACCAGCCCTATGGTCCACAGCAGGAAGAGGGGGCCGAACATCCAGAGAATGATCTTGTTGAGCAGTGCGCCGTTGCCCTTGCCGCGGCGCCGGGGCGGTGCGCCTGTTTTACCGGCCGCCTGGTCGGTCGTTTGCTCCAGAATCTGCGGATCGATGAGCATGAACGAGGGGGTCAGGCCGGGGTGGCCTCGCTGCGGTTCTCGGGCTCAAGACAGTAGCCCAGGCCGCGTACCGTGACGATTCTGGCTCCGCTGGGTTCGATTTTCTTGCGCAAGCGGTGGACGTATACCTCGATCGCGTTTGGCGTCACCTCTTCGCCCCATTCGCAGAGCAGGTCGACGAACTGGTTCTTGGATATCATGCGGCCACAGCGGGAAAGCAGTATTTCCAGCAGGCTGGTCTCCCGTGCGGACAGGTCCAGAGGCTGTCCGTCGATACAGGCGGTGCGGCCATTCAGGTCGAACGTCAGGCGCTTGTGCGTCATCAGCGTGGCCGAGCGTCCCGCGCTGCGCCTGGTCAGCGCGCGCACCCTGGCTTCCAGCTCGGACAAGGCAAAGGGCTTGGCCATATAGTCGTCCGCTCCCAGGTCCAGCCCCGTAACCCGCTGCTCGACGGAATCGGCCGCAGTGAGAATGAGCACGGGGATGGGTGTATTGCGGTTGCGCAACTGGCGCAACACCGACAGGCCGTGCATCTGGGGCAGGTCCAGATCCAGGATCAGCAGATCGAAGCTCTGCAGTTGCAGGGCGGAGTCGGCGCTGGAGCCGTCATTCACGACATCGACGGCATAGCCGTCATATCTGAGCGAACGCGATAGCCCGTCCGCAAGAATACTGTCGTCCTCGGCGATCAGGATACGCATGAGAGTAAGGATTCAATCGGCCCTGGCAGGGCGCTGCGTGGCAATTGGATACATTCTTGCACGCCGCGCGGGGGATGACCAGTCAGGGTTAACGAGGCGTCTTTGCATATCTGTTTATTTGTACAGTATAATTTGATGCAATAATTGTTCTATCCTGTTCAACACAGATCAATCCCAGAATGTTGCGTTGCGCCGGCCAGGCGCGGCGCCACCTTATTTTCAGCCAAGGATCCTATGGACGACAAAAACAGCAAGGCCTCTGCCAACGAACGCAGCAAGGCGCTGGCCGCAGCCCTCTCCCAGATCGAAAAGCAGTTCGGAAAAGGGTCCGTGATGCGCTACGGCGACGACACGGTCGAGCACGATATCCAGGTTGTTTCCACGGGCTCGCTGGGGCTGGATATTGCCCTGGGCGTCGGTGGCCTGCCTCGTGGCCGTGTCATCGAAATCTACGGCCCTGAATCCTCCGGCAAGACGACCCTGACGCTCCAGGTCATTGCCGAAATGCAGAAGCTCGGCGGCACCTGCGCCTTCATTGATGCGGAACATGCGCTCGATGTCCAGTACGCATCCAAGCTGGGTGTAAACCTGGCCGATCTGCTCATCTCCCAGCCCGACACGGGTGAGCAGGCGCTTGAGATCACCGATGCGCTGGTGCGCTCCGGCTCGGTCGACCTCATTGTGGTCGACTCGGTTGCCGCGCTGGTGCCCAAGGCCGAAATCGAAGGCGACATGGGCGATTCGCTGCCGGGGCTGCAGGCGCGGCTCATGAGCCAGGCCTTGCGCAAGCTGACCGCGACCATCAAGCGTGCCAACTGCATGGTCATCTTCATCAACCAGATCCGCATGAAGATCGGGGTCATGTTTGGCAACCCCGAAACGACCACCGGCGGCAACGCGCTTAAATTCTATTCCTCCGTGCGCCTAGACATCCGCCGCATCGGCGCCATCAAGAAAGGCGACGAGGTCGTCGGCAACGAAACCCGTGTCAAGGTTGTCAAGAACAAGGTCGCCCCTCCTTTCAAGCAGGCCGAGTTCGACATCCTCTATGGCGCAGGCATTTCGCGGGAAGGTGAGATCATTGACCTTGGCGTCCAGGCGGGCATCGTTGACAAGGCTGGCGCATGGTTCAGCTACAGCGGTACACGCATCGGCCAGGGCAAGGACAATGTGCGCGAATACCTGCGCGAGCATCCCGAAATGGCGTTGGAAATCGAAAACCGCGTGCGCGAACAGTTGGGGATCGCCCCTCAGGTGGCAGCCGCTGCCCGGCCCGTTGCCGAGCAGTCTGAAGGCTGAGCAAGCGCAACGAGGGGCGGCAAGCCATGGCGGTGAAGGACGACGGCTTTGAAACCATGGCGTCCTCGGGGCGGGACACCACCCAGCCGCCGGCTGAGCGTTCCGGCCCCAGCCTCAAGGCCAGGGCCATTGCTTTCCTCTCGCGCCGCGAGCATTCCCGGCGTGAGCTCCAGCGCAAGCTCGCCCCTTACACCGAAGATGGCGATGCGCTGGTGCAGTTGCTCGACGAGCTTGAGCGTGAAAACTGGCTTTCCAATGAGCGCTTTGCCCATAGCCTGGTAAACCGGCGTGCCCCCCGCGAAGGGGCGGGCCGTATTGTGCAGACGCTGCGCCAGCATGGCGTGAGCGACCAGCACATTGCGGAAATCAGCAGCAGCTTGAAGGAAACCGAACCAGACCGTGCGCTTGAGGTCTGGCAGAAAAAATTCGGCCATGCTCCGGCAAACGCCAAAGAGTTTGCGCGTCAATACCGCTTCATGGCGTCACGGGGTTTTTCCACCGACTGTATTCGGCGCATATTGGGCGACATACCCTACGGCGAGTAGCCGCTTATCCCTTCGGCCTTTCAGCGAAGGGCATCAGCGGGCGGCCTTGATTCCCGACAAGGTATTAAAGCAGGTTTCACGGGCCTGTTTCAGGAAGGCCTGTATATAGTCGGCCTGCATGTCCTCGCTGCGGATCGCGGCATACAGCATGCGCCAGACGCCTTGCTCCCCCAAATGGCAAATGCGCAGCCAACCCTGGTTCAGGTATTCGGTCAGCGCCCAGTTGGGCAAGGCTGCCACGCCTCTCTGGCTGGCCACAAGCTGGGCGATGATGGGGGTCAGCTCTGCCTTGCGTATGCCGGCCGGCTCGACACCGGCAGGATCCAGGAAAACATTGAAGACATCCAGGCGCTGGCGATCCACAGGGTAGGTGATGAGAACCTGGTCAGCCAACTGCTCTGGCTCCACATATTTGTACTGGGCCAGCGGGTTGGCGGCAGCGACGGCAAGTACCAGTTCATAGCGGAACAGAGGCAAGTATTCGACGGCATCCATGGTCTCGGGGTCTGAGGTGATCACAACATCCAGATCCCCGCGCAGCAAGGCCGGCAATGGCGCAAATGAAAACGCTGCCGAGAGATCCAGTTCGACATCCGGCCAGTCTTTTCGGAAAACATCCAGCGCGGGCATCAGCCACTGAAAGCAGGAATGGCAGTCTATGGCAAGGTGCAGGCGGCCGCTGCGCCCCGCGGCCAGCCTTTGCAGGTCGCGCTCGACCGCCTTGATGCGCGGCAGCACCTCATCGGCGACAGCAAGAATGCGCAGGCCTGCGGTGGTCAGGCGCGCCGGGCGTGTGCGGCGATTGAGCAGTGGCGTCTTGAGCCTGACCTCCAGGTCACGCAACTGATGCGAAAGGGCAGACTGTGTGACATGCAGGCGCTCGGCAGCCTCCTGCAGGCTGCCTCCGTCACGAATGGCGCTGAGGGTTTCCAGATGTCGTATTTCCAGCATATGTCACCAATAGTCGTGGGCCAGGGGGCTGCGGGCAGGCCTGGGGCCGAGATAATATGAATTTATCTCAATGAAATGTTGTTGAATTTGATTTTGCTGCAATCAATTATATCGGCACAATAAGCGTCTGTTGAGAAATATTCACTTATTGGGGCATATAAATTGATCACTACTCATAATCTTGGTTTTCCTAGGATAGGTGCGCAGCGTGAGCTCAAGCGCGCGGTCGAATCCTATTGGGCGGGTACGCTGGGGCAGGATGAACTGGAGGCAGTCGGACGGCAGTTGCGTGTTCAGCACTGGGATACGCAGGCTCGCTCGGGGCTGGCCTATGTGCCGGTTGGCGACTTTGCCTGGTACGACCAGATTCTCGAGTGGACCGCGCTTCTGGGCGCGGTTCCCGCGCGTTTTGGCCAGCCCGCCGACCAGGATGTGGATCTTGATACGCTGTTTCGCATGGGCCGCGGACGCGCGCCAAGCGGCCGCCCCGCGGCTGCCTGCGAAATGACCAAGTGGTTTGACACAAACTACCACTACATCGTGCCTGAACTGGTGCCAAACCAAGAATACCGCATTGCCCGCAGCTACCTGTTCGACCAGGTGCGCGAGGCGCAGGCGGCTGGCTACACGGCCAAGCCCGTCATACCCGGCCCCTTGACCTGGTTGTGGCTGGGCAAGGGGGATGCCTTCCCCCAAGGGGCTGGCGATGAAGGCAAGCTGGCGCTGCTCGATGCGTTACTTCCTGTGTACAGGGAGGTGTTGCAACGCCTGGCGAGCCAGGGCGTGGAGTGGGTGCAGCTTGATGAGCCCATCCTGGTGCTTGACCTGCCGCAGGCCTGGCGCGATGCGTACGCCAGGGTCTATGAAACGCTGGCGGGCGCCGGGCCGCGCATTATGCTGGCTACCTACTTCGGCAGCCTGGGGGACAACGTCGCGGTGCTTCGCGGTCTGCCCGTGCAGGGGGTTCACGTGGACCTGGTTCGCGGCCCGGAGCAGCTGGAAGGTGTGCTTGACGCGCTGAAGCCGGAGCAAGTGCTTTCCGTCGGCCTGATCAATGGCCGCAATATCTGGCGTACGGACCTGGATCGGGCTGCCGCTGTGGCTGCGCCTCTTTTTGCCGCGCGCGGCGACCGGCTGTGGCTTGCGCCGTCGTGCTCGCTGCTGCATGTGCCGGTCGACCTGGACAATGAGCAGGCACTCGATGCGGAACTCAAGAGCTGGCTGTCCTTTGCGACGCAGAAGCTGGACGAACTGCGTCTGCTTGCCGCCGTCGTGGCGGGCGAGCCTGATGCCGCCGCGGACAAGGCCCTGGCGGCCCAGCGAGAGGCGCTGCATAACCGGTCTGTTTCGGTGCGCACCCATAACCCCGCCGTGCGCCAGCGCCTGGAGCAATCCGAGAGCCTGTCGCGCGAGCGCGCGCCGTTCGCGCAGCGGATTGCGCAGCAGCAGGCAAAACTGGGCCTGCCTGCGTTCCCTACGACGACTATCGGTTCTTTCCCGCAAACCACGGAGATCCGCAAGGCGCGCCGGGACTGGAAGCAGGGCGCATTGAGCGATGCGGCCTACGAGAAGGCCATGCAGGACGAAATCGAACATGTGATCCGCTTCCAGGAGCGTGTTGGTCTGGATGTCCTGGTTCATGGCGAGCCCGAGCGCAACGACATGGTCGAATACTTTGGCGAGCTGCTCGGAGGCTTCGCGTTCACGCAGAACGGCTGGGTGCAAAGCTATGGGTCGCGCTGCGTCAAGCCGCCGGTAATTTTTGGCGATGTGGCGCGTCCAGCTCCCATGACCGTGGGTTGGGCTGCCTATGCGCAGTCTCTTACAAAGCTGCCGGTCAAGGGCATGCTGACCGGGCCGGTCACGATTCTGCAATGGTCGTTCGTGCGCGACGACCAGCCGCGCGAGGCCACCTGCCGTCAGATTGCTCTCGCCCTGCGCGATGAGGTGACTGATCTCGAGGCCGCAGGCATCGCCGTCATCCAGATCGACGAGCCGGCGTTTCGTGAAGGCCTGCCGCTGCGCCAGGCAGACTGGCAGGCTTACCTGGACTGGGCGGTAGACTGCTTCCGGCTGAGCACCAGCGCCGTCCGCGATGATACGCAGATTCACACCCACATGTGCTATTCGGAGTTCAACGACATCATCCAGGCCATTGCCGCAATGGATGCGGACGTTATCACCATCGAAACATCCCGTTCCAATATGGAATTGCTGGGAGCTTTTGAGGATTTCCGCTATCCGAACGACATTGGGCCCGGCGTCTACGACATTCATTCGCCCAATGTGCCCAAGCTCGACTGGATGGTGGATCTCATGAAAAAAGCCGCCGCCAAGCTGCCTGCCGAGCGCCTTTGGGTCAATCCGGATTGCGGCCTGAAGACCAGGGGCTGGGAGGAAACCGAGGCCGCGCTGACTGCCATGGTCAAAGCTGCCCAAACACTGCGCTATACTTAATGGGTTTACCGCCAAATGCCAGTTTAGCCATTCATGCCTCTGCCTCCTCCCGAGATCGCACGCGAGCCGCTTCACACACGTGCCATACGTGTGAACTCGTTCGCGCGGGAGGACGGCTGCTGGGATCTCGAAGCAGAGCTTATTGACACCAAAGCCTACGATTTCGAGAAGCACGGCGGGGTACACCCCGCCGGCGCACCTATCCATCACATGCACCTGCGTGTCACGATTGATGACGAGTTCACCATCGTGGCCGCCGTGGCCGCTTATGACGCGGCGCCTTACGGGGATTCCTGTATGGCGATCGCGCCGGACTACAGTGGCCTGGTTGGCATGAATCTCCTTCGCAATTTCCGCAACGCTGTCAAGGCGCATTTTGCCAGGACTGCGGGCTGCACCCATCTGACCGAGCTCTCTTATGTGCTGCCGACGGTTGCCGTGCAAAGCATGGCCAATCGGCGCCGCCAGGAGCGCGAGCAGGAGCGCTCGTCCGGCCAGCGTGGCACGCGTCCGTTCCAGCTGGACGGATGTCACGCACTGAGGACGGATGGCGCTGTGGTGCGAGAGTTCTACCCCGAATGGTATGAGGCTCCGGCGGAAGCAAAATGCAACTAGGCGGCACCCAATTGCGGGCTCAGGTGTCCTTCACCGGCACGCGCTTTATTATTTCTACGTTCTGACAGGTAACAAATGAAAATTCACGAGTATCAAGGCAAGGAACTGCTGAAGAAATTTGGCGTCACCGTGCCGCGCGGAATTCCTGCTTTCTCG